>OLFT01000545.1_pt1 | contig 48350 bp, 48 predicted proteins | sample 1604921 | NCBI WGS metagenome assembly OLFT01 (sample SAMEA3888897, study PRJEB22519) | human gut metagenome | biome: human gut; feature: human-associated habitat; material: faeces | place: Denmark | collected 2013 | reverse complement strand
AGCTACAGCGAGCTGGACGGCATCGGCACCCCGACGCTTGTCACCCGCATGACGAGCGACATCAATCAGGTACAGAACGGCGTCAACCTGACGCTGCGTCTGTTGCTGCGCTCGCCGTTCATCGTGATCGGCGCGCTTATTATGGCGTTCTCCATCAGTCCGAAGCTAACGCTGCTTTTCATCGGCGTTACGATTATGGTGTCGCTTATTATATGGGCCATCATGCGCGTGACCGTGCCCATCTACCATGAGGCCCAGAACGGCTTGGACCGTGTGACGCTGCTGACGCGCGAAAACTACGTCGGCGCGCGCGTGGTGCGTGCCTTTGCCCGCCAGGCGGACGAGCTGGCCGCTTTTGTGGAGACAAATGACCATCTGAAAAATCTGCAATTTGCGGCAGGCCGTATTTCAGCGCTGATGAACCCGCTGACCTATCTCGTCGTCAACCTGGCCGTTGTGGCGCTGCTGCTGCGCGGTGGTGTGGAGGTCGATGCCGGTAAGCTGACGCAGGGCGAGGTCATTGCCCTTATCAACTATATGAGCCAGATTCTGCTGAGCCTGCTGCGTCTGGCGGATCTGGTCGTTTCGGTCACCCGCGCACTGGCCAGCGGCATGCGCGTCAATGAGATTCTGAACACCCACACGACGATGCAGGATCCCGGCACGGCAGAGCTTGCGGTGAACGACGCTGCCGAGGCGGCTAAGTTTGAGCACGTCACCTTCACCTACAAGGATGCCGGCGCACCGAGCCTGACGGACATCACGTTCACGGCCAGGCCCGGTGAGACCATCGGCGTCATCGGCGGTACGGGCAGTGGCAAATCAACGCTGATCGACCTGGTCTGCCGCTTCTACGATGCCGACAACGGCGGCGTTGCGCTGTTCGGCCATGATGTAAAGCAGTACAGCTTTGCACAGCTGCGCAGGCTGGTGGGCGTCGTGCCCCAGCAGGCCGTGCTGTTTACAGGTACGATCCGCGACAATATGCAGTGGGCCGCCCCCGGCGCTTCCGACGAGGAAATCTGGCAGGCGCTGGAGATAGCCCAGGCGGCGGAGTTTGTCCGGACATCCGAAACGTAACATTTTACATTTGCAAAATTGACGAAACCATATGGAAAAGCACCTGTTTGATGGAAACATCGGGCAGGTGCTTTCTCTGTCAGAAATAAAAAAGGAAAAAAGTAGAAAATTAATTTTTTGAAACTTTATAATTATTTCGCTTTCAGGTAAAAAATAGTATAATAAAAGTAGAGAAAAATGTTATTTTGTCAAAACGACTGCGAAAAAGGCAGACAGGTGCCGGGAAGTCATGGAGGTATGGGTGCGGTATGATTCGGGATATTTTAACAACCATCGGGGAACATTTCTGGCTCATTCTGATTCTGCTGGCAGAACTCCTGTTTGCAGTGGTGCTGGTTTGCAGCGGCTTTCGGCGAAAAAGCGGATGCGGCAAAGAGAAAAAATCGGAACTCCCCATGACGCAGTTTTCGTTTCACGATGTGCAGGAGGCTGTGCTGATACTGCGGATAGACGACCAGCTGCCGGTGGGTGCGTCCGATAATTTCGAGACGCTGTTCGGTACATCCTATGCGACGCTGTGTGCAGATGTTTCCCTGCTGAATCAGCTGGACGTAAACCAGAAACTGTTTCAGCAGTACCGGAAGTGGGACGGCACGGCGGCATTTTCCTATGACTTTCAGCTGCCGGGGCAGGAACGCTGGTTTTGTCTAAATGTGATACGGAACAGGGCTGCCCGGCGTGACTTGTTTTTGTTCCACGAGATCACAACCTATAAAAACGCCTGCTTTGCCCTGGAAGAGCAGATGCGGAAAATCGAGAAAGAGAGCTTTACGAAGTCGCAGTTTCTCTCCCGGATGTCCCACGAGATTCGGACACCCATGAACGGCATCATCGGAATGCTTTCTCTGACGAAGAAACAGTGCAGCCAGAATCCGAAAGCGCTGGAATATCTGGGCGAGGCGGAAAACTTGTCTCAGTATCTGCTGTCGATCATCAACGATATCCTGGATCTGTCCCGCATCGAGGCAGGAAAGCTGGAACTGGAAGAAAAGCCGCTGGATCTGCGCAGTATTGCCAACAAGCTGCGCAATATGTTCCAGGAGACTGTAGAGGCGAAAAACGTCCGTTTCTCCGTGACGTTCCAGGATTTTGACACGTACTATGTGATTGCAGACGATATTCGCCTTTGCCAGGTGCTGACGAATCTGGTTTCCAATGCGGTCAAGTTTACTGCAAAAGGCGAGATCACAGTGACCTTTCAGAAAATGCTCCAGGAAAAGGAACGCATGGACTTTCTGATTAAAGTGCATGACACCGGTATCGGTATTGAGCCGGCGTTTCTGGAAAAGATTTTCCTGCCCTTTGAGCAGGAGAGCCGCAATATCACCAAGAAGTACGGCGGCAGCGGTCTGGGCATGGCAATTACAGACAACATCGTCCGCATTATGGGCGGAACGATCGTCATTAATAGTATGCCCGGAAACGGCTCGGACTTTAACGTGTTCCTGTCCCTGCCGCTGGCAACAGAGGAGCAGATCCGGCAGATTCCTGTGGAAGAGATGCCGGAAGAGGTACAGGAAAGTGCGGACTATACCTTTGCAGGAAAACAGATTCTTTTGGCAGAGGACAACGAGATCAATGCGGAGATTGCTGTGGACATCCTGGAGGAAGAGGGCGCAGCTGTCGATGTCGCCGGAAACGGAAAGATTGCCGTGGAGATGTTCGAAAACAGTCCGGTAAATCACTACGATTTGATTTTGATGGACGTGCAGATGCCGGAGCGAAACGGCAGAGAGGCGGCAAGCGATATCCGCCGCCTGGACAGAGCGGATGCAAAAACGGTTCTGATCTTTGCCCTTTCTGCGGATGCCTATGTGGAAGACAAGCGGCTGTCCCGTTCTTACGGCATGGACGGGCATTTTGCAAAGCCGGTGGATTTTCAGAAGATGAAGACCGAGATCGGCGAAATCATCCGGCAGAAAAAGCGGTAAGTGTTTCGGGCTTTGCACAGAAAGCCTGTGGAGGTGGAAAAAATGAAAAAAGTGCAGAAACGGATTCTGACCGTGATCGTTTCGCTGACAATTACGGGTTCCGGCATCGCTACCTATCTGCGGTATTCGGGGAATTCTTTTGATCCGGAAAAATACACCCGAAACTCGGCTTGGAACCGGAATCAGATCACGTTTGACGACGATCAAACAGACGATGAATACATGAACAGTGAAAAGCAGGATGATACCACAGAGGACAGCCGTCAGCTGGAACAGGACGACAATGCCGACCAGGCGCAGACACCGTCAGAACAGCGTGACAATGCCATTCTGTTTGAATCCCAGACGCCACAGAATCTGAATGTGCCGGCACTGATTACCCAGGATATCGACGGCGGCAGCGGAGACGGCGCCGCTGTCTCTCCGCAGCAGGCGTCACAGAATGTGACGTCCTACCTGGTGGGAGACCGCAGCGGAAGTGCATCCGGTCCGGTCGCAGTCATTCCGTCTGCATCCGGCAGCGGTACAGTGATTTCCGGCGGAACATCCGGAAACTCCGGTACAGCCGGGAAAAGCGATCAGAACGGAAAGGGCAACGCAGGTGGAACTTCCGGCGGCGGAAACAGTTCCGGCGGCAGCCAGAATAACGGCGGCGGTCAGACGGACACGCCGGGAACGGATACACAGCCGGAGCAGCCCGCCGCACCGTCCTATGACAACAATTACACGGAAAAAACGCCGGAACAGCCCAGCGATATTTATGAAAACCTGTTGATTCCGGTACGTCCCATGCCGGAAGAGGGACTGGAAAATGCCGACAGCGCAAAAGTGCCGGAGCTGATGGTAAATCCGCTGAATGAGACGTTCGATGCGGATATGATCTATTACGGGGAAGAACTGGACGCCTGGAAACTGTTGTGTGCCTGCAATGTTCACGTGAAGTACAACGGCACATATTACCGCATTACCTCGCTGAACGACAATTTCAAAATTACCGGTTACCCCAAAAAGGCAGAGAAAGACTTCACGGCATCGTTTGCATTCCGGCTGAATGCCAACAGTGACTGGGTCAGAAAAGATGTCAGCTTTGAAGTGTATCCCTATAAGACGGTGCTTTCGGATTATAACCATGCAGATTTCATCAATCCCAAGAGTGACCAGTATCCGGCAGAAAACGAGTCTGTCGATCTGCTGAATTACTACGGGAAAATGTATCATTCGGATCATTCGTTCCCCAAACTCGGAGAATCCATTCGTCAGATCTTTCTGGGATGGTCGGAGAACAACGGCGGTGACCCCGTCTACTACCGCTATACGCCGACGAAAAAGGGCTTGAATATCCTGTACCCTTTGGGAACGGCAGAACTCCCGAAGGAGTTTATGGCGGAGATCAGTTCCATGTGGTCGGAGGATGACCACTACTATTTCATTCAGACACTGACCGGATATACCGGTTCCAGCCGTGATCTGGAGATTCCGGCAGGGCTGCAAAAGGTTGCCCTGGAGGCAGACGTAGACCGTGTTTCCGTTCCGGCATCCGTTCTGGAAATCACCAGCACGCTGAAGGTAAAGGATTCCTACGATGTCTCAGAAAAGAATCCGGCGCTCACGTCCCGGGACGGCGTTTTGTACAACAAAGCCTGCACGGAACTGTATGCAGTGCCGTATGCGAAAACGGAGATCACCGTTCCGGAGACGGTGAAAAAGGTGACTTTTCCGGAAGAAAATCAGATTCAGAGCCTAACTTTTCAGTCCGCAGAGCCGCCGGAAATTGAACTACGCCGGCTGGATCATGCAAAAATCTATGTGCCGGATGATGCCTACTTCGACTATCTGAAAAAGTGGGCAATGCGTCTTGGCACAAACCAGCTCGTTCCCCAGAGCGACAAGAATCCCACGGATTTCTATACCCAGGACGAAGCCATTTTGCAGAATACAGAAAACGGCATCGTGCTGTACGGTCTGACAGAGCAGGTAGCCGGCACTTATGCCGTACCGGAGGGCGTGACCGAGATCCGAAAGAGCGCATTTGAGGGAAGAGACTTGAAAACACTGATCCTGCCGGCATCCCTGCAGACGCTGGACAGCGGTGCATTCAACGGGCTGGACGGCACGCAGATCTACTTCCAGGGTGAGACTGCTCCGGCTGCGCAGGCGGACAGCTTTTCTGAGAATATCGGCGGTCTGCACATTCCGGCGTTCAGCATGGAGTTTGATACGGAACAGTGGAATACCTATGATATTCCCATCGCCGCCGAGGCGTATGCCATTTGTGAAACGGACGGCAATGTCTATTTCCAGGAGCAGGATGGTGCAACACTTTTGACCGCTGCGCCGGATACTGTGCATTTCAGTGCGGAGAGTCTGCCGGGCGTTTCCATCAAAACCATCGGCAGCCGTTCGTTCCGGAATTGTTCCGGGCTGATGACCGCAGAACTGCCGGAGGAGACCAAAGAAATTCAGCAGAACGCTTTTTCCGGGTGCAGTGCTTTGGAATCGGTGGTTTCCTTGTCTGAGGATGAACTGACCATCGGCGACGGCGCATTCGACAACTGCATGATGCTCTACTGCGTTGCCTGCAATGCGGCATCTGCGGTGATGGAGGGAAACTACACGCCCGGCAACAACAGCTTTTTCTATCGCCCGTATGATTCCTATGGATACGCCGGCTGCTTTGCGGAATTTACCTATCGGTACCGAATGGAGACCGGCGCAGACGGTGTTGCCGGCGTCTACGGAAGTTCCGGGGAAGAGAATTACCTGTTGTCCGTTTCCGGCAACTTGAACGGAACGTATACCTTAGCACCGAACACCGTGGAAATTGCATCGGGCGCATTCTCCCGGTGTCAGAATGCGTTTTTCATTGCACCGGAAAGCTTTGCGTCAGTCATGTTTGTGGACGATGCGGCGTTCCGGAATTCGGGTATCAGCGGAGAACTGACATTTTCAGATGCCTTTTCACTGCTGGGCAGCAATGCGTTCCGGGATTGCTGCAATCTGACCGCCGTGCATTTTGAGACTGGTTCCACGCTGCGTTCCATTCCGTCCAATGCGTTTGCCGGGTGTACAGCGCTTTCTGAGGTGACCTTTGGAGCAAACAGCTGCGTGGAATCCATTCATGACGGTGCATTTGCAGAAACGGCTTTGCACAGCTTTACGTTCCCGGAGACCACAAACGAGATCTATTACAGCATTTTCGGCGGCTGCGATGCGCTGGAAGAGATCTGCTTTGCCGGAGAAACACCGCCGAATCTGATCGGATACGGACAGGGCAGTGACTTTGTGTTTCAGTCCAAGTCAGACGGCAGTGTCAACACAGTGCCGCTGGCTGTGCCGGACGGCTGCCGGGAAACCTATGCGGCGGCGTGGCAGTATCCCTATGCAGGTTTTTCCGACCTGGAAAGTCTTTGCAGCGAATATTACGCAGAGTCAGCCGGAGACGGTACATCCATCGAGGAGATCGCACAGGAGATCACAGATACATTCCTGCCCAAGTGGCAGACGCTTTGGGATCTGCTGGGGTGCAGCGAAACAGCACCGGAACCGGACCGGGAGGAAGTCCTGGAAAAACTAAAACAGGCAGAGGAGAATATGCGGCAATGGTGATCGAACAGTCAGAACATATTATTACAGAGGTCAAAAAGGCATTTATGGGAAAGGATGAGATCATCCGGAAAGTTTTGATGACCATTTATGCCGGCGGTCATATTCTGCTGGAGGATTGTCCGGGCGTGGGAAAGACTACGCTGGTGCTGGCGTTTGCCAATGCGCTGGGGCTGGACTTTAAGCGTATCCAGTTTACCACAGATACCACGCCGTCAGACATTACCGGCTTTTCCATGTTCAACCGGGTGAACAATCAGTTCGAGTATCACAGCGGTGCGGTAATGTGCCATCTGCTGCTGGCAGATGAGATCAACCGTACTTCACCGAAAACCCAGTCGGCGCTTTTGGAGTCCATGGAAGAGAAGAACGTGACCGTAGACGGCGTGACCCATCCGCTGCCCAGTCCGTTTATCTGCATCGCAACGCAGAATCCTCTGGGCGCATCCGGTACGCATCCGCTGCCGGAATCCCAGCTGGATCGTTTTATGATACAGCTTTCCATCGGCTATCCGTCCTGCGAGGATCAGATCAAGATTTTGAACGCCAGACGCTATACCAATCCGCTCCATGAGATCAAGCCGGTCTGCGATGCCAAGAGTCTGATGCAGGTGCAGGACTATCTCTCCGCCATCAAGGTGACAGAGGATATCATGCGCTATGCCATCCGTCTGTGCGAGGAGACCCGGGTGCATCCCTTTGTGGAACTGGGCATCAGCCCCAGAGGCGTAATCGCACTCATCCGCATGGCAAAGGCAAACGCTCTGGTAGAACAGCGGAACTATGTGGTTCCGGAGGATGTGCAGAGCGTGTATCTGGATGTCTGCGTCCATCGTCTTGTTCTGCGTCCCCAGGCACTGATCGAGGGCGTGAACAAGGTGCAGATTTTGCAGGGAATCCTGGAAAAGGTGAAACCGCCGGTGACCATCGGAGGAAAGCTGTCATGATCCGGCACAAGGTGAGCTACTTTTTGTCCATCGCAGTCGTGTTGGTGCTGCTGTTTTTCTTCCCGAAACCGATTCTGCTGGCAGTGCTGTTCCTGGAGATCGCCCTGCCGCTTCTGGCACTCGTTCTGCTCCGGATGGATATTGCTGCAATGACCCTTTCGTTACAAGCACCGGTGACAAGCAATGTCAATGCGCCGCTTGCGCTGGATATCACCTATAAGGCAAAGCGTCCGCTGTTTTCGGTGTCTGCAGTGGAAATGACCCTGGAGATGCAGAACCTGTTGTTTCACACACAGGAGGAACGCTGGCTGCGGATCGGTCTTTCTTCCCGGAAAAGCTCTCATGTGGAGTTTACGCCGGATATGTGCGGCGAATGGTTTATCCGGGCATCTGGTGTGCAGTGCCTGGACGTCTTTGGGTTCTGTGCCGCCGCAGTACCCTGCGAGTTGTTCTGCCGTGTCAAGGTGATGCCGGAACAGAATGACATCACCATCATGACCGACCAGGCATCCCGGGCAAAGCCGGAAGTCGGCTCGTTCCGGGTCTACCAAAAGGGAAACGATACCGCAGAGGTGTTCGAACTGCGGGAGTATCAGGAGGGCGATGAGCTGAAAGCCATCCACTGGAAACTGACCAGCAAGATGGATCGGCTGATCGTGCGGGAATACAGCGATTCCACCCGGTATGACACCATCGTGCTGTATGACATTGCGCTGAAGGCAAACGGCGAGGATGTGGACAAGACATTGCTTTCCACATCCATCGGCGCAGTGGAAAGTCTGAGCCGTGCGCTGGTGCGTGCCGGAATTCCGCATATGGCGGCGTTTGTCTTTCAGAGCCGCATTATTTCCGCACCCATTGCAGCGGAGGCAGATGCCGCAGAGTTCCTCTACACGCTGCTGTCCTATCCGCTGGCGGAGAACAGCGGCATCGCCTGTCAGTTTTTCCTGGCAGGGCAGATCCAGCAGAACTATGAGAGCATGGTGTACTTTACCATACACAGCTTTCCCAAGGAACTGGCGCTGATCCCGGCGGATGTGAACCTGGATGCCGTAGTGGTCACGGACAAGGATGGCGTACCTGTTGTGACACAGCCGGCAAGGGCGAAAGTGCTGGTCGAAGTACCGGTGACATATCTGCGGAAAAACCGGAGTTTCCGCATTATACTATAAGAATCCATTTCCGGACATTGTGCTGAGGAGGTGTATCCAGATGCAGCTGCATCGAAAACCAAAAAAGAAACCGGAGACCATGCCAGTTTTTACGGAGCAGCCTCCTGTGTACAATATGATTTTGGAGTGTATTTGCGCCGGACTGTTTTCTGCCGGGTTCTGTGTGTCATTCCTGCGCTACGGAACGGCAGAGGTGCCGCTTTTCTGGGTACTGCTGTGTGCAGCTGCGGCGGTTTTGTGCCGCTCGCTGTCCCTCTGGAAACCGTTTCGCAAAACGGCGCTGCTGGTTCCGAACGGGCTGGCACTGCTGGTGCTGCTGATCGGTTTTTCGGACTGCAAAAACGGAGCGATCCTTTTTCTCAACAGCGTGATCTCCAGATGGAACACGGTGAGCCATGATGCAGTCTCGCTTTTGGGCGGCACAGGCACAGCCGGCGTTTTCTCTCTGATCTTTACCATTCTGCTGATCGCCGCCTGGGGATATCTCCTGGTGCAGATCAACAAACCAACTGTCAGCTTTTTCGTTCTGCTGGTTCTGACGCTGCCGGCATTGCTCCTGCAATGCTTTTCCGGCATCGGCGTGGGGCTGTATCTGACCGGCTGGCTCTTACAGCGCATCTGTCACTGTGAGCGTTCTTTCAGCTGGAAAAAGGTGGGATGGTTCGTCACAGCGTCTGCGGTGATTCTGAGTGCGGCAGTGGTGTCCGGCAGCCGGGAATTCCACACGGTGAATGTGCTGCGTGAGAATGTCCGTGCAGCGATCACACGGGTGCGTTACGGCGAGGACACACTGCCGAAAGGAGATCTGTCCAAGGCGTACCGGATGAACCGGGGTGATAAAGATCGGCTCATGGTGCGCCAGACCCAGTCGAAAGATCTGTACCTGCGTGGATTTGTGGGTGCAGACTACGACAACGGCAAATGGCAGGAACTGAACCGTTCGGACTTCCGGGGAGAAAATGACGGCATCGAGTCCTGGTTTGCGGAACATCAGTTTTCACCGTCTCAGCAGTACTGCAAATACGGCACTGCCGGCGGGGAACAGTTCCCGAAAAACCGTGTCTCCGTCGAAAACAACGGCGCAGACCGGCGGTATGTCTACCTGCCCTATTCGGCAGGCCAGCCGGACTGTTCCACCAGAGTCCACCGGGATGCGGCGGTGCAGTCTGCCGGGCTGTTCGGCACAAAGCAGTATGATTTCACGGAATACGCCAACGACTATCCGGGAGAACTGCTCTATGTGGACGACTGGGCAATGCACCCGGAGACAAAGGCAGAAAAGGCGTATCTGGACTGCGAGGCGATCTACCGCAGTTTCGTGTACCAGAATTACCTGGATATCCCGGAAGAACTGCGCTCTGTGATACAGGAAAAGTTTCATGATCCATCCTATACGGAGACGGATAACACCGTCTACCAGGTGACCCAGCACATCCATGACGTTCTGGAAAACACCTCGTCCTACCAGATGGAGCCGGGGCGAACCGATTCCGAAGAGCCGCTGGAAAAGTTTCTGAACGGCGGAACGGGAAACTCTGCCTTTTATGCAACGGCGGCAGTTCTGGCGTATCGTTCGTTTGGCATTCCGGCACGGTATGCCGAGGGCTACTACGTTAATGGTACGCTGGTGCGGGACAAGGTCAGCGCACAGCTCACGGCAAAGGATGCCCACGCTTGGGCAGAAGTCTACATGGACGGCATGGGCTGGATTCCCATTGATGCGACACCGGGGTATTATCACGATGTCTATACCCTGATGCAGATGGTACAGCAGCCGCAGAACGTGGAAAAGGTGAAGATCGCCGATGACAGCGAGACACAGACCGGCAATGTGCAGAACAAGAGCAAACGGGATACTTCCGGAGGAAGTGTCCTGGATACGGTGGAAAATGCGGCGGTGCTGCTGTTGGGAATCGCTGCGCTGCTGCTAATTCTGGCGGCTGTGGGAACTGCTGTCCTGGAAGTGCGCATTACGGTAACGCAGGTTCGTTCTCAGAACCGGTACCGGAAAGCTGATGAACGAAAAAAACAGGATATTCTCTGCATGATGATCCCAAAAATGCTGCATTGCATGGGCGTGGAAATGCACATCGGCTGGCAGGCGGAAACGGCGGAACAGCGGATGAAAGAAAAAATCCCGGAACTGCGTGACGGAGAATACGAGCGTGTCAACCAGTTGATGGAAAAGTACATCTACGGGGAAACGGCGCTTCAGCCCTATGAAGTCCGTGTGCTGACATCGTTTCTGAAAAAGATATCTGATCCAAAGCGAAAGACGCTCACTCGCCGGGAACGGTTTCAGATCCGGCGTGCAGGGATATTGATGACAGAAGAAAACAATGATTGACAAATGATGATAAATTATGGTATACTATAGGCAGAACCGAACCAAGTCCGCCTGTCGGATTTGCACGGTATTGCCTATGATTTAGGGTATGTGAAGAAATGAAACGGGGTTCGCAGCGGCACTTCTTTGCGGTTTGCCTTTTCCATCCGATCTGAAAGGAAGATACAGCAGTGGAAATCTTAGAAACATTCAGCACAGACCATGAGACACAGTCCGACTATCAGCTGACTTCACAGCAGGCAAAAGAGCAGATGCGCTTTTTCCGGAATGTGTTTACCGTGGTGCGCCTTTTGAAGGGCGAAGATCTGGAAGGCATCCGGGAAAGCACAGAAGATGCGTCTTTTTGCGAATGCTACGATTATTGGGGCAAGGGACAGCCGTGTGAAAACTGTATCTCCATGCAGACATTACAGGACAGACAGCAGCACACGAAACTGGAATTTCTGGGGACAGATATCTACCAGGTCTTTTCCCGTTATGTTGAAGTGGACGGAAAGCCCTGTGTGATGGAACTGATCCGGAAACTGGACAGCGATTCGCTGATCGGTGCAAGTGAACGGGACAAGCTGATCCGGCAGCTGTCGCAGTATCATGTGGAACTGTACCGGGATGCACTGACCGGAGCGTATAACCGGCGGTATCTGGAAGACAGATCCAAACAGAAGAAGTTTACCGGCGGCGCTGCCATGATCGATCTGGATGACTTTAAGGTGTACAACGACACCTGCGGTCACGATGCCGGGGATATGGTGCTGGAAACGGTGGTCAAGGTGATACGGGAAAGCTCTGACAGCAATGATGTGCTGATCCGCTACGGCGGCGATGAGTTTGTACTGCTGTCGGCAAATGCGGATGAGCAGGAGTTTTACCGAAAGCTGCACCACATTCGCCATAAGATTCACAACGCTCCGGTTCCGGGGTATTCCGGTATCCACCTTTCGGTCAGCATCGGCGGCGTGTACTGCGAAAATACCCTGCTGGATGAGGCAATGCACCGTGCGGATGTTTTGATGTACCAGGCGAAGAACAAGAAAAATGCAGTGATTATCTCTGAGGCAGATTCTGTTGCGGACAAGGAAAGCAAGCAGGAAATTCTGATCGTGGACGATTCGGAGATGAACCGTGCGATTCTGGCAGAAATGCTGGGAGACTCGTATATCATTCACGAGGCGGTCAACGGCGAAGAGGCGCTGCATCTGCTGGAACGGCAGGGGACAAGCATTTCCCTGGTGCTGCTGGATATCATCATGCCTGTGATGGACGGCTTTGAACTGCTGCATCATATGGCAGAAAATCATTGGATCGACGATATTCCGGTCATTATGATCTCCAGCGAGGATTCTTCCTCCTCTGTGAAAAAAGCTTATGAAATGGGCGTTTCAGACTATATCAGCCGTCCGTTTGATGCGAGAGTTGTCTACCGCCGTGTGTTCAACACCATCAAGCTCTACGCCAAACAGCGGCGTTTGATCTCCATGATAAGCGAACAGGTACGGGAGAAAGACAAAAACAACAGCATGATGGTCAGCATTCTCAGCCAGATCGTAGAGTTCCGGAACGGAGAAAGCGGCAGCCATGTCATCCACATCAAGCGCCTTGCAGAACTGCTGCTGGATCAGCTGGAACGGAAAGACACAAAGTATGAGATCACAAGTGCAGATCAGATGCTGATTCCGCTGGCGGCTGCGCTGCATGATATCGGCAAGATCGGCATTGACGAGAAGATTCTGAACAAGCCGGGACGGCTGACCAAGGAAGAGTTTGAGATCATGAAAACCCACACAGTAATTGGCGCCAATATGCTGGAGAGCCTGGCGATCTACCAGAGCGAGCCGCTGGTTCGTGTGGCGCATGACATATGCCGGTGGCATCACGAACGATTCGACGGAAAGGGATACCCGGACGGGCTTGTGGGCGATGAGATCCCCATTTCGGCACAGGTGGTTTCGCTGGCAGACGTATATGATGCACTGGTGAGCGAACGGGTATATAAAAAGGCGTTTTCCCATGAGAGAGCCATTCAGATGATTCTGAACGGGGAATGCGGTGCGTTTAACCCGGTTCTGCTGGAGTGCCTTCTGGAGATACAGGACACGCTGAAACGGGAACTGGTGGAACAGAGCAAGAACGCCTATGAATACGCTGCGTTGTGAAATCGAGGGAATGAGATCATATGACAATACAGGAATGTTATACAAAGATGGGTGCAGATTATGCGCCTGTGTTACAGCGGCTGGGCAGCGAACGGATCGTGACGAAGTTCGCCCTGCGCTTTTTGGAGGATAAGACGTTTTCCGGTCTTTGCGATGCGCTGGATGCGCACGATGCCGAAGAGGCGTTTCGCATGGCGCACACGCTGAAAGGCATTTGCCTCAATCTGGGATTTGAACCGCTGCGGCAGGCAAGCTCGGAACTGACCGAGGAACTGCGTGGGCGAGACCTTTCGGTGGACTACGCAGACGCTTTCCAGGCAGTGAAAACCCGGTATCAGCAGACGGTGTCTGCGATTCGTGGCATTGCCGGATAATTTTTGGAAAATGAAAAAGCATACAGTATTTCCGGGAACGGATACTGTATGCTTTTTTGCATTTTAAGAATGCCTGTACAGATCGCAGCCTGCATCGTGGGAATACAGGATGCCAACCGCCTGTAAATACGCATAGATGATGGTACTGCCGACAAATTTCATGCCACGCTTTTGCAGGTCGGTGGAAATGGCATCGGACAGGGGACTTGTGGCTTTTCCGGTTTCGTAAAAGATCCTGCCCTGTGTGAACTGGCACAGATAGTTATAAAAGCTGCCGAATTCGGCGGAAATGGCAAGGAAGATCGCCGCATTCCGGACGCTTGCCTGGATCTTGCGCCTGTTTCGCACAATGCCCTTGTCCGCAGCCAAAGCACTGCACTTTTCCGCTGTATAGGCGGCGATTTTTTCTGCCTGGAAATCATCGAACGCCTTTCGGAAATTTTCCCGTTTGTTTAGGATACACTCCCAGGAAAGCCCTGCCTGGAATGATTCCAGGAGCAGCATCTCAAACAGATAGGCGTCGTCTGTCCGCAGAACACCCCATTCCCTGTCGTGATAGGCGATGTACTTCGGGTTGTTTGGATTGCACCATTTGCAGCGGTTGGGCATGAGAAATCCTCCTTTTTGTCAGAGACAGAGCAGGCATTTATGATTCCAGAGAAAGGTAGTACTCATACAGCGGAATCGCCTGGTGAATGGCGAATGTGGTGTGGAAACGATGTGTCTCCAGGTCGGACTTGATTTTTGCAATTTCTGTATTGAGATAGCCGGGATGTTCCTTTTCCTCTTCATAGAAAGTGACATGGTCGCCCTCGCTGTTCTCGTCCGCCTGCACTGCGATTTCCAGGTTGCAGTCGTTTTTCTCGTTGTAGTCGTAGACAGACCGGGATGCACCGGTCTGTACCTCTGCCACCAGCTTTTCCACGGCAGCAGCACTGTCACGGTATGCCATGAGAATGGTCTCGTTGGCAATCTGGGTGATAGAGTCGTATACGTTATGTGTTTCGCCGGCATCATCTGTGTAGTCATAGCGGACGATCCAGAACGGCAGGCAGTAGGAGACGGACAAGTCCTTCGATTCGGCGTACTGCTGTGCAGTTTCGATGAACTTTACCTGCTGATACCGTGCGGCGTCATTGTTTTTCCAGTTATATTCGGAATTTGTCCAGACCTCCACATCGTAGGATACGCCAGCCAGCCGGGCATCATAATCCACCATGCTGTTATACTCTGCCACCCGGTCGAATACCCGATAGATGGCGGTCTGATAGCTGTCCTCATACAGCCAGGTCTTTTCACCGGTCAGCAGATAGACCTTCATGTTTCTGGCGTAGGCGTTCCTGACAAAGGTTTCCACCATATTCACGCTGTTTACCAGCTTGTTTGCACCGATGGAGTAGTAGATCTCGGTGACACCGTAGAACTCCATGGCATCCAGGAACTTGCTCTGCGTGTCGGCGTCGTCATCAATGCCGTAGAGCGCCGCCTTTTTGCCTTTCCAATACCAGGTGGCGCAGTTCATGCTTGTCTCTTCTGTGATGGGATAAACATCCGCCGTGCTGGAATTGTACAGGTATTTTGTGTCACCGGTCAGCCCCAGCGTTTCATTGCTTACCAGATAAAACCGGTCAATGGAGTAGTCCAGGGGACGTTCCATTTGGGTTTCAATGGTACTCTTTAGATTACCCGAGATCTGATAGTTGTATTCTGATCTGGAGATATAGCCGTTTTTCACTGCATCTGCATAGGACATTCCCACCAGCTGTTCCAGCGGATTCTGCAGTGCTGGTGCGGTCAGCAGCTGCCGCATCCGGCAAAGGTCAAGACCATCCAGTCTGCCGTCTGCATTGCAGTCGCCTGCCTGCCAGTCAGCAAGTGTGGTATCCGGAACCTGCAGCAGCCACTGCTGCATCAGCACAATATCTGCGGCGTTTCGTTTTCCGTCTCCGTTGACATCTCCGGTGATGCGGGAATCCTCTGGAGCGTCTGTTTCTGCGGCGTACAGTGACGGCTGGGGCAGCGCTGCCGCCAGGAACAGGCACGACAGCAGAGCAGCAAGTGTTTTCTTCATATGGTTCATCCTTCCGTTGTCTTTTGCTCATTATACCATGTTTTGTACGGAAAAGTCAACGAAACCGACGGAATTTCATGCGATTTTGGCAGATACAGGATTCCGCTGAAAAAAGTTTTGGAAAGTATCAAATTTTCTCTTGACAAGTTAGAATAACAGTGTTATAATAACAGTGTTATAGAAAGGAAGTGCGAAATGAGAAAAGAATCAGCCGGCGTTACAGAGGCACTTCTGAAAAGTGCAGAACAGGAATTTCTGGCGCACGGATTTCACGATGCCAGCCTCCGGAGAATCTCTGCGGAAAGCGGCGTCAGCACCAATTCCATCTATACCCGGTTCGGTGACAAAGCAGGACTGTTTGAAACGCTTGTCAAGCCGGCGGCAGATGGCTTGATGCAGATCTATATGGATTCTGTGCAGGCAGCGTCAGATGTTTCGGAAGTCACCGATGCCATTGCCTGCGGGAACCGGGGAACAGACGATGTCCTGGTGTATATTTACGAGAATTTCAACGCATTCCGGCTCATTTTCTGCTGTTCTGCCGGGACGGAATACGAGACCTATTTCGACAGGCTGGCAGGGATCGAAGAAAGCTATTACAAGAAGTTTGCCGTGCAGTTTTCGGCAGGGGAAAAGGTGGATGACTTCTTCATCCATGTGATCTGCCGGACAGGCTGGCAGTATGTCTATGAACTCGTGTCCCACAATATGGACTTCGAAAAGGCAAAGCTTTTTATGGATGATATCCGCAAGTACAGCTATGCCGGCTGGAAAGCGGTGCTTGGTCTTACGTAACCTGTGCTTGTTTTTGTGGAACTGCGGTTACAGGAACTTGTTCGCATAAAAATGAAGTTGTATGTTTTTTCAGCAAAATCATTTTATGAGAGCAAGTTCTAAAATTTGCATATAGGTTAGTGAAATCTAACTATATAATTCTAAAGGAGGAATCACATTGAAACAAAAGGGAAAAAGTTCGTTTCAGAGACTGATGGGGTACGCCGGAAAGCGAAAGTATCTGACATACCTTTCATTGGCTCTTGCGGTAGTGAGTGCAGTGATCGCTCTGATCCCGTTTTATGAGATCTGGCGCATCATCAAAGAGGTGCTGGAAGTCCGGCCGGATTTCAGCCAGGCGGTACATATCAAAACATACGGCTGGTATGCAGTAGGAGGCGCTCTGCTTTCCATGCTGTTTTACATTGCGGCGCTGATGTGTTCCCATCTGGCGGCGTTCCGGGTGCAGGCGAATATGCGGATTGCCATGATGGAACACATTATGAAGCTGCCGCTGGGATACGTGGAAAGCGAGGGAACGGGTAAGATCCGGAAAATTGTTTCGGATTCCAGCGCAGCCACGGAAACGTATCTGGCGCACAACCTCCCGGACAAGGCGGTTTCCATCGCAACGCCCATTGCGCTGCTTGCGGTAATGGCAGTGTTTGACTGGCGGCTGGGGCTTATGTGTCTGATTCCGGCGGCGATCGCTTTTGTGCTGATGGGTTCGGCGATGATGGGGCCAAAGCTGGCGGCAGACATGAAGGAATACCAGAATGCACTGGAATCCATGTCGTCCGAGGCTGTCGAGTATGTGCGTGGCATTCCGGTGGTCAAGACTTTCGGGCAGACCATCTTTTCGTTCCGTCGGTTCAAAAAGGCTATTGACGAGTATGAAAAGTGGACGGTTTCCTATACCAAGAGCATGATGATGCCCATGGTCGGATTCACCACTGCGGTAAACGCTGTGTTTGCCGTTCTGATTCTTTCGGCATACCTGTTCACCGGACACGGCGTGACCGATACGTTTATTCTGAATCTGCTGTTCTATATTCTGATCAGTTCGATTCTGACCGTAACGCTGATGAAGATTGCCTATGCCGGGGAGTCCAATATGATCGTAACGGATGCGCTGAATCGTATGGACAGCATCCTGGATCTTTCTCCGCTGGCAGAGGCAGAAAAGCCGAAAAGCCCGGCGAACGCCAGCGTTTCCATGGAAAATGTGGTATTTGCCTATGACGGTTCTGAGCGGAATGCGATCGACGGCATTACCCTGGAGATTCCGGCAGGACAGCACATTGCCCTTGTGGGGCCGTCCGGCGGCGGAAAGACTACCCTCGCCTCACTGGCTGCACGGTTCTGGGATGTGAAAAGCGGTTCTATCCGCATCGGCGGCACTGATGTAAAGGAGATTGACGGAAAGGAACTGATGAACCAGGTCTCTTATGTATTCCAGGACAGCAAGCTGCTCAAGATGAGCATTCTGGAAAATGTCAGAATGGGCAGACCGGATGCCAGCGATGCAGAGGTAATGCAGGCGCTGCGGGATGCACAGTGCATGGATATCATCGAGAAGTTCCCGGATGGGGTCAATACCCAGATCGGGGCAAAGGGCGTCTATGTCTCCGGCGGTGAGGCACAGCGGCTTTCCATCGCAAGAGCCTTTCTGAAGAATGCGCCGGTGCTGATTCTGGATGAGGCAACGGCTTTTGCAGACCCGGATAATGAGATGCTGGTACAGCAGGCGTTCGAAAAGCTTTCCAAAGACAAGACCGTCATCATGATCGCCCATCGGCTTTCGACCATCACCAATGCAGACTGCATTTATGTGCTGGCAGACGGCAAAATTGCGGAGAGCGGAACACATGAAGAACTGCTTGCCGCAAACGGCGTGTATACGCATATGTGGAATGAATACAACAGATCTGTCAACTGGCAGGTCGGAAAGACAGGTGCTGCGCAATGATTGAAAAATTAAAGCATAAATATGCGCTTTCGGACAAGGGCGCAAAGGATATGATCAGAGCAATTTTTGCCGTTGCACTTGCAAATCTGGTGCTGATGATGCCGGTGGGACTGCTGTACTTTCTGGCGTCCTATCTGCTGGATGGAGAAGTGCCAAGAGAAAAGCTGCCGTTTTTCATTGCGGCAATCGTGGTCATCCTGCTTTTGATCGTTCTGACAACGATTTTTCAGTATCGTTCCACGTTCTTTTCCACCTATGTGGAGAGCGGCGTGCGGCGAAGAACCCTTGCGGAAAAGCTGCGGAAGATTCCGCTTTCCTTCTTTGGCAAGAAAGACCTTGCCGATCTGACCAATACCATTATGGCAGACTGCGCTCTGCTGGAGACAGCGTCTTCTCACTGGATTCCGGAACTGATCGGCGCTATGATCTCCACCACGATCATTGTGATTTCCCTGTTCTTCTTCCAGTGGAAGATGGCGCTGGCGGCGATTTGGGTCATGCCGGTGGCATTTTTGATCGTGCTTTGTTCCAAGAAGTTTCTGAAAAATATGCTGGAAAAGGCATCGGTCTACAAGGTGAACTGCCTGGACGGTATCCAGGAAGGACTGGAGACCGTGCGTGATTTGCGTTCGTACAACATGACCGACTCGTACATGAAAGGGCTGACCAAGAAGATAAAGGCAGTGGAAAAGCACGCCGCCGTTCTAGAATTCACCAATGCGGCTTTTGTCTGCTCAGCACAGATGATCCTGAAACTGGGCATGGGAACTGTGGCAGTTGTAGGCAGTATGCTTCTGGTAAGCGGCGAGATCAATGTTCTCACATTCTTTATGTTCCTGCTGGTGGTGACCCGGATGTACGAACCGCTGCAGATCTCCCTGCAAAACCTTTCTGCAATCATCAGTGCAGACGTGAACTGTAAGCGGATGGATGAGATTTTGTCCCACGAGGAACAGACCGGCAGCGACGTTCTGACCAACCAGGGATATGACATTTGTTTCGATCACGTGGCGTTCTCCTACAAGAGCGGAGAGCAGGTGCTTTCGGATGTCAGCTTTACGGCAAAGCAGGGCGAGGTAACGGCACTGATCGGTCCGTCCGGCGGCGGAAAGACTACGGTTTCCAGACTGGCGGCTCGTTTCTGGGACAACGACAAGGGAAAGATCACAGTCGGCGGCATGGACGTTTCCCGGACCGACCCGGAGAAACTGCTTTCCATGTATGCCATCGTGTTCCAGGATGTCACGCTGTTCAATAATACCGTTCTGGAAAACATCCGGATCGGCAGAAAGGATGCAACAGACGAAGAGGTCATGGCGGCTGCCAAGCTGGCGCACTGTGAGGACTTTGTAGAGCGTATGCCGGACAAGTGGAACAGCATGATCGGTGAAAACGGCTCTGAGCTTTCCGGCGGCGAAAGACAGCGTATCTCCATCGCCAGAGCGTTTCTGAAAGATGCGCCGATCATTTTGATGGATGAGGCGACGGCATCTCTGGATGTGGACAACGAGTCCTTGATACAGGAGTCCATCTCCAAGCTGATCCGGAACAAGACCGTTCTCATCATTGCACACAGAATGCGCACCGTTGACAGCGTAGACAAGATCGTTGTGCTGAAGGACGGAAAGGTTGCGGAAATGGGCAGCCCGGATGCGCTGCGTGCGGAAAACGGCATTTACAAGCACATGATCGACACCCAGGTCAAGACAAACAGCTGGAAATACTGATCGTTTCCGGAAATGACAACAGCCCCGGCATACCGTGGAAAAGCGGTACTGCCGGGGCTGTTTTTGTTTCAAAGGTCAGACTGCTTGCTTTCAGCGCCGACCTTTGACTTAAAGAGATTGGAAAATAGTCTCATACGTCTTGATCTCCTGGAAAGTGTTTTTTCAGAGACTGAACTTTCTCTGAAAAGGGGATATCAATCGTTTAACATATTGGGGCGAGAAATGCAAGTTTGACAGAGGATTACCCCTTGCAAAACAAATGTTATCGTTATTTTATTTGAAAAGGCGTGCCTTGTGTGGATATTCCATAAGTGAGTATAGATTGTGATGATCCCCCTGTCAGCTTAAGCTGACATCCCCCTTTTCAAGGGGGACTTTTCTATAATTTGAATTTTGTGGAAAATACTTTTTTTCTGCTGTCATTGCAAAAGCGCAGATAATATGCTATAATCAAATGGAAAGAGATACCCGGAAAGAAATGAGGTGCAGTATGGAAAATAACAGCATTCGGCATGAGATCGTGTCCAGCAACCCCGATATTGATGTGCGGTTTTATCTGTCCGAGGACAGCGGCAGCTATGTTGCGCCGCACTGGCACAACAGCCTGGAACTGGTGTACATGATCGAGGGGAGCATGGTGACACAGTTTGAAAACAACGTGCGCCAGACGCTGCACCCCGGAGAATTTTCCATCGTCAACCCCAGAGTGATCCATTCGGTGACGGCGCAGAAAAACAAGGCGCTGGTGCTGCTGATCCCCAGCGCTGTGCTGGAAAAGTATATTCCGGCATATGACCTGCTGGAATTTCACGTGGATATGCACCCCGAACATCCGGTAGATGTCACACGGCTGGAACGCATCAAGAAAATTTTCACAGATATGTACATCGTCTATGATGTGCGTCCGGATGCGTATCTGCTCAAGTTCAACAGCCTGCTCTATGATCTGTTGTATACGCTGGTGCATTCCTATTCCATCCGGCTGACGGACAAGGCAGTCAATAAGCGGAATCGTTCCATCAACAAGGTCAAGAACATCATGCGGTATATCGAGGATCACCACAGCGAAAAGATCGTGATGGAAGATATTGCAGCGCATTTCGGCTACAATCCCGACTATCTGTCCAAGCTTTTCAAGAAACAGCTGGGGCTGACGGTGATGCAGTACCTGTATGAGATACGCCTGCACAAGGTTGTCCGGGATCTGCAGGAAACGGATCACAGTATCGGAACGATTTTTGAAGATCACGGCTGCACCAATTATAAGTACGCCATGCAGCTGTTCAAGGAGCGCTATCACTGTACGCCAAAGGAAAAACGCCGGGAGTTTCGGAAATAAAGCAGCACGGAACAGGGGCTTAGACTGGCTTGGTACAGCGATTCCTAAAATAGGATATCTATGGGCAAATCTGCATAAATGTCGGATTTGCCCTATTTTGTTGTCTGAATACCGCCTTTTCAGTCGTCGGGATATCGGTTATAATAGAGACAACAAAAACACGAAAGGAGGAAACCTACCATGGCTTCCGCTTCAAAAACAAAAATCAGCTTTTGGGAACGTTTTTCCTATGGCTGCGGAGATCTGGGCTGTAACATCATCTACTCCGCAATGTCCGCATTCCTGCTCTTTTATTATACCGATTATGTTCACGTCAGTGCCGCTACCATCGGTACCATCATGCTGCTGTCGAGAGTGTTCGACGGCGTCACCGACCTTATCATGGGCGTTATCGTAGACAGAACCAAGTCCCGGTTCGGCAAGTGCCGTCCGTGGATTCTGCGCATGGCAATTCCCTTTGCCCTTGCCGGAATCCTGCTGTTCTCCGTGCCGTCCGGACTGGGGGAAACCTCAAAACTGGTGTACATCTTTATTACGTATAACCTGGTGTCCTCTGTGGTCTACACGGCGATCAATGTGCCTTATGCCACACTGAATGCACTGATTACACAGAACCAGTACGAGCGTTCTGTCCTCAGCATCTTCCGTATGATCCTGGCAACTACCGGCACACTGCTCATCACCAATCTGACCCTGCCGCTGGTACAGTTCTTCGGCGATAACCTCTCCGCATGGACAAAGACATTCGCTGTATTCGGCATCCTGGCAGTGATCGTATTCATGATTACCTTTACCGGAACAAAAGAACGTGTTGTACCGGCAAAGGAGACCAAGCAGGAGAAAGTGCCGTTCCTGAAAGGCATTGTCCTGCTGTTCAAGAACAAGTACTGGATCATGATTACCGTGACTCTGGTATTCATCTTCATCAACTACTCGCTGAACGGCGGCGCAGCCGTTTACTACGCAAAGAACATTCTCCACAATGAGAATATGGTCGGCACCATGAATCTGGTTGCAAACCTGGTGCAGATCGGCGTTATGTTCTTCACTGCATTCCTTATCAAGAAGATCGGCAAGCGGAATATGCTGATTATCGGCGCAGTCGTTTATGGCATCGGCTTTGCAATGTTCGGCTTTGTCGGCACAAATATGGCTGGCATCATCACCGCCTGCGTCCTAAAGGGCATCGGCAACGCCGGCATCTCTTCCTGTATGTTCGCTATCGTATCCGACACCATCGAGTACGGCGAATGGAAAACCGGCTATCGTACTGAAGGTCTCATCAACTCTGCATCCAGCTTTGGCTTTAAGGTAGGAAACGGTCTGGGTTCTGCTATCCTGGGCTGGGTCATCGGCGCAGCAGGCGCAAGCGCAGGCTCTGAGATCACCTTTATCTGGATCCCGGCAATCCTCTGTGTCGCACAGGTTGTTGTTATGCTGTTCTACAAGCTGGACAAGGAATATGACGGCATCGTAAAGGAACTCGCAAACGAAGGAGGAAATGAAAATGCTTAAAAATCCGATTCTCCCGGGTTTTAATCCGGATCCGTGCATCTGCCGCAAGGGCGATGATTATTACATGGCAGTTTCCACTTTTGAATGGTTTCCCGGCATTCCCATCTACCATTCCAAGGATATGAAGAACTGGGAACTGTACACCCACGTGCTGACCGATGACGAAAAGGTTGACTTGAAAAAGCTGCCCTCTGCCAAAGGCATCTGGGCGCCGTGTCTGACCTACTGCGAAAAGGAAGACCAGTTCTATGTAGTCTATGGCGTGATGAACTCCATGAATGCCAGATACTTTGACGTGGACAACTTCCTTATCACTGCCAAGGACATCAAAGGTCCGTGGAGCGAGCCGGTATATCTGCATTCCTCCGGTTTTGATGCCTCCATTCTCCACGATGATGACGGCAGAAAGTACATCGTTTCCCTGGACTGGGAAACCCGTGCCGGCTATGAAAAGCCCGGTGCGATCTGCATGGTGGAATATGACCCGGAGAAGAAAGAGATCATCGGCTATCCGAAACGCATCTGGAAAGGCGGTACGGACAGAGGCTGCATCGAGGCACCGCATCTGACCAAGCGGAACGGTTACTACTATATCATGTGCGCCGAGGGCGGAACCGGTTATAACCACTGCGTGACCATGGGACGTTCTGAAAACGTGTGGGGTCCCTATGCGGGTGACCCGAAGAATCCCATTGTCACATCCAATCCGGCGGTTTCCAACGAGCGCCATGATCCGGATCACCTCAAGCCCAAGTATTACAACCCGGATGTGGTGCTGCAAAAGGCTGGCCACGGCAGCTATGTGGAAACTTCCCTGGGTGAGGTATATCTGGTGCATCTCTGCTCCCGTCCCTTTACACCGGAGCTGCGCTGCACACTGGGCAGAGAAACGGCGATCCAGAAAATGATGTGGACAGAGGATGGCTGGCTGCGCATGGCAGACGGCACGAACATTGCAAAGGAATACTGCGAAGAGAGCAGGCTGCCGGAGTATCCTGTGCCGCAGATCCCGAATTTCGACGACTTCGACAGCGACACCCTGGGCAACTGGTACTATGCGCCGAGAATCATGCCGCAGCGGTTTGCGGATGTTACGGCTCGTCCGGGCTGGGTGAGACTGCGTGGACAGGAGGCAAGAACTTCTCTGAACAAGACCAGCATTCTTGCCAGAAAGCTGACCAGTGTCTATGCACAGATCACCACAAAAATGGAATTTGTTCCGGAGGTGCATCAGCACAGCGCAGGACTGATCCTTTACTACGACAACATGAACTATATCAATCTCCGGAAGTACTACAGCGAAACGCTGGGGCAGAGTGCTATCTCGATCATCCAGCTGGAGAACGGCGAAAAGACGGAATTCGTGAACACCCGGATTCCGGTGGATGATGTACCGATCTACTTCCGCTTAGTGATAAACGGCAGACATTCTCAGTTCTATTGGAGCTATGACGGCGAGAACTACGAGAAGATCGGCATTCCGTTTGATACCACAAAGTTCTCCGATGAGTACTGTAAGTACGGCGAATTTACAGGGACTATGGTGGGAATCACCTGTGCAGACCGGGTAAAGCATCAGCACTATGCCGACTTCGACTTTTTTGAATATAAGGCAGACGAAACGAAAAATGTAGAATAAAAATCAGCAGGGAAGGGAACTGACCGCAAATGCTGAAAGAAAACGACTGGGAGAAATTCCAGTCGTTTTTTGCTTTATGGTTTGGAAAATGCGAAAAAATAAAAAAGCTGCTCTTTTTCGCTTGCCTTCTGCACGAAAGTTGAGATTCGGACATGAAAGATATTCTGAAAAAAGCTTGACAAGACGTGAAAAATGTGCTATACTATTTTAACACGAAATACAGAAAGGAAGTGCGTGCAGTGCAGACAAAGGGAACCAAAAAAATTTGTGACAACCGGCAGGCACGGCATGAGTATTTCATTCTGGAACGCTATGAGGCTGGAATTGCATTGCAGGGCAATGAAGTGAAGTCGATTCGGCTGGGTCATGTCAATCTGAAGGATGCTTGGTGTGACATTACAGACGGCGAGTTGTTCGTGAAAGGAATGCACATTTCCCCTTATGAAAAGGACGGCTTGTTCCGGACAGATCCGATGCGTGTCAGAAAGCTTTTGATGCACCATCAGGAGATCAACCGGATGTTTGGCAAGGTCAAGCAGGACGGTCTGACGCTGGTTCCGCTTTCTCTGTATTTCAAGGATTCCCGTGTGAAAGTGGAAGTCGGACTTTGCAAGGGTAAAAAGCTGTACGACAAGCGGCAGACGGCTGCGAAAGCTGATGCACAGCGTCAGATCCGGCGTGCAGTCAAAGAACACAACCAGTGACAAAACAGCTGGCAGAATGGGGGCGTAACGGTTTCGACGGGGACAACGAAGCATGATAAGCGAGCAGAGATTGCTGCATCTCTTAAAACAGCGGCACGTTTAAAATTAAACGCTAAAAAGAACTTTACTGTAAGCTTTAACAAGAGCCTGCAGGTAGCTGCCTAAGTCAGCTACTGTCGCCCGCAGAAGTACCACGGTCTGCGCTGCGGCATCATTGCAGTGGTGAACGTTCCGGCGGCCTGTTCACACCGCAGGATCGGATTTGAACTACCGTTCTCAGCAGCCTGTTTACCGGCAGCTTTGAACGGGAATCAATGTAGATAAACTACGCTCGTAGAAAGTTGTGTGGATTTGTTTTCGGACACGAGTTCAATTCTCGTCGCCTCCACCACACGCAATACTGCACGAACTCTCCCGCAGAGCAGCGGTTACCTGCTCCAGCGGGGGAGTTTTTGTTTTATCGGTCAGATTGACCAGCACCGTGATCTGCTCCTTGTACACGATGACCTGATTCACAAGCAGCTGCAGGATCTTCTCCGTGCCCTCTGCCTGTACTTCCAGCAGACGGTGTGCGAAGTACTGGAAGTGTTCCAGTTTCAGCTCCGGCGCGTCGGTTTGCAGCAGTCGCACTTCCGTTTCCAGAGCCGCTTTCTGCTGTTCCAGCTGTTGCATGGTCGCTTGCAGGGCTGCCGATGTGATGCCGTTCAGCACGGCGTTTACGGCGTTCTCCAGTTTCTTTTCCGTTTCCTGCAATCGCCGCTGTGCAGCCGTCAGATCGGCGTTTTCGTGGGTGCTCTGCTGGTATAGTGCATAGGTGGCATTTGCGATCTGCTCGCACGCCTCCGGAGTAGTGTACTGTGCGATCGCATCCAGCACAGCATGTTCCAGTTCCGCAGCAGGCAGCCAGCCGCAGCATTTGTTCGGGCAGCAGTAGTAATAATACCGCTTGTCCATTTTGCTGGTTCCGGCTCTGCCGGTGAGCCGTCTGCCGCAAGTGCCGCAGATCGCTTTTCCGGTCAGCACATATTCATGGGGGCTCTGGGTGTGGCGGTGCTTGTGTCTGGATTCCGCCAGACGTTCCTGCACGCTCCGGAACAGCTCCGGCTCGATGATCGGGGGACAGTGGGCATCTTCTCCGGCACACTGGAACGTCCCTGTGTATCTCTGGTTGGCAAGGATTCGGGAAATGGTATCAATGCGGAACTGCTTGCCGCGGCTGGTAGTGTAGCCGGCGTGGTTCAGATCGTCGCAGATCTCAGTGAATGTCATGCCTCTGTCATAGCTGGTGAAGATCCGGCGTACCAGTGATGCACCTGCCGGGTCGATCTCCATCTGCTTGTCTGCTCCGATGCGGTAGCCCAGAGCTACGTTGCCGCCGGTAGTCTTGCCCTTGATGGCATTCTCACGCATGCCACGCTTGATCTTCTGGGAAAGCTCCGCACTGTAGTACTCGTTCATTGCCTCCAGCAGTCCTTCCAGAATGATGCCCTCCGGACTGTCTGTGATATGCTCTTTGGCAGAGAGAACCCGCACGCCGTTGGCTTTCAGCTTGCTTTTGTACATGGCACTGTCATAGCGGTTTCTGGCGAAGCGGTCAAGCTTGTACACGATGACCGCCTGAAAAGTCTTGTATCTGCTGTCGGCGATCATTCGCTGAAACTCCGGGCGGTTGGCAGTTGTGCCGCTGATCGCACGGTCGATGTACTCTCCGATGATGTGGATGCCCTCAGACGCTGCAAACGCCTTGCATTCCCGAAGCTGTCCCTCAATGGACTGCTCGGTCTGCCGGTCGCAGCTGTAACGGGCGTAAATCACTGCATTCATGTGTAAATTTCCTCCTAAGACTTGATTTTTCAGAGGAAATATGCTATAATAGACCTTGTCTAGGGGGCTATTATCGCAATAGTTTTTCCTCTTGCCGCTTCACGGTTGACGCCGTGGGGCGGTTTTTTATACTTGATGCTGCCCTGCCGATTTTGGTAGGGCATTTTTGTATGGTTACGATTGCCTACGGATTGCATCTTTCGCACGGTGTATATCCCTGTGCAATCAGATCTTCCCGTGTTCCATTGTACTCGCTGCGGTTTGCGTCGGAAATTCTTTTCGCACTGGAGCAGCTGGGATAGTGAAATTTTCCAGTGTTGGTATTGATGACATAATTGCGTGTATTTCCCGCCGGCTGCTCTGCCGGAGTTTCTTCCTGTGCTGGAGCAGGCGGGGATGTTGGTGCTTCGGTGGGCGGCTCTGTCGCAGCCATTGTGGTTTCTACTGCTGTTGTTGTGGCTTCTGTTGTGGTGGTTGTGGCCGTTGTCGCCTTTGTTGTGGATGTAGTTGCTTTCGTCGTTGTGGTGGTCGTTTCTGCGGCAGTCGTGGTAGTGACCGCAGTTGTGGTTGTTGTGACAGTGCTGTCCTTCTTTTGGCTGCTGGTGGTGTGGCTGCCGGCAGTGGTGAACGCCAGCAGTCCGCAGACCAGGAAAATGCCTGCCGTGATCGCTGTGGCACGTTTGCGGTATTTCGGATCCAGTTCGCTGTCCAGTTTTTCAAAGAGCCGGTTCACCGGAATGAAAATGAATGCGGCAACGGCAAAGCAGAGAAAGCCACTGAAAGTGTGGGCGAAGATCGCAATCACGGCAAGTACTGCTGAAACAGCGAAAGCGATCCAGCGAAACGTCTTATTCTCCATCATTGCTTCTACCTCCGCAGTAAGGGCATACGCCGCTGTTTGGCATCTGTGCACCGCAGTAAGCACACACCCGCCCGGACGGTGCATCTGCGGCAGACAGAGCAGGATGTTTCTTGTACACCCAGAACCAGAGTGCCGCCGACAGGATCAGGGCGACACCAAACCAACCGGTAAAGGTCAGAAAGACAACGCCGGCGACTACGGCAGTCCAAAGAATTTTGGTGCGTTTCTGGTATCTGGGGTGTGCCCAGATCAGGATTAGTCCCAATGGGGGAAAGAAGATCGTAAGCAGAGCAATGACACCGTCTTGACGATACCACGGCTCTTTTCCTGAGGAATGATAATTTGGCATGATCGATCAGGTCCTTTCTTTATGGAATTTGGTTATGCCGTCTTAATCATACCACATTTTCATAGGTTTCTCAATGATTCGACAAAGACTGTAATCGAATTGTTACCGGTTTGTCGAATCCTGTCGAATGGGAGTATAGAAAACCGCTCTGTGGCTTGTCCGTCACAGGGCGTTTTTCTATATTTCCGGAAACATAGAATTGGTTAGTCGTCAATCACATCGGCTGTCCCCAGCACACGACCGATGCAGCGGTTTTCTGTCCCTTGCAGAGGAATGGGGTCATAGCTGCTGTTGTGGGAGATCAGGCAGCCGTTGCCCAGTTCCTTGATGTAGCCGCAGCCGTCCACCCAGAACACGCCGATCTCACCGACTTCCACGCAGGGAGTCTGCTGTACGCAGACGGTTTCACCGTCGTGGAACGTGGTTTCCATACTGTCGCCCTCGATCTCCAGCAGGAAGTCTGCCTTGCGGCTGTCGTCCGTATCCTTAACGGTGACGGTTTCCCATGCGTCAGAATCGTTCAGATCATAGCCGGTTCCGGCGGACACCTTGTGCAGACTGCGTTTCATGACAAGCAGCTTCTGCGGAGCAGTGCCGTTCTTTCGCTGCAATGCCTTTGCAGTGGCGTCATTGATGAACCGCACCACTGCCTGCCGTGCCTCGTGGGGCAGCTCCATGTACTTTCGGAGCAGTTCCTCTTCCAGTGCGGAAAAAGACTTCTCCGTGAACAGTCGCTCCAACGCATCTGTCGGCGGCTGGGCGGTCGGTCTGCCTAAAAGATAGTCGGTGGACACGCCGTAGAAGTCGGCGAGTTTTACAAGTGTGTCGTAGTCTGGCTTTCGATCGTTGCGTTCGTAATTGCGATATGAACCGCCTTTTATTCCGATTTTAGAACACAGTTCTTCTGAGGTAAGACCTTTTTTCGTTCTTAGTCGTTTTAATGTATCGCCAATCATTTTTTCACCTCCTCTCTACAATAATAGAATATCACAGAACCGAACATTTGTCAATATCTGTGTTTGACTTTCGGGAAAAAGTATCTTTTTTGCACGAAAGCGAACCAATTCTTTTGTGCAATGTTACGAAAACGAACAAAGTGCATTGACAAATGTTCGGATATGTGATATTATAGAATCACAGCAAGGGACAAACCCGAACAAAGCTGAATCAGACGGCAGGTGTCAGAAAGGAGAAAACCATGGAAGACATGAACAGTTTTGAACTGGAAACCTTCTTAAAGATGATTCTTGAAATCCTCAACGGGTGCAATGACCTGAAAGAAGCACAGGAAAAAATAAAAGCCCTGCTCGAGCGGTAACTCATACAGGACTTTTCAACAACTAAGAAGATGGGTGGTACTTGCCGCCGCCCTTATCTTCTTTTTTATTATATCACAAAATGAAACAAATGGCAAGAGAAATTTTGAGGTGAAATATGAAAGACCTAATCCAAATCCACTACGACAATGCAGACCGCCCGACGGTATCGGGACGGGAACTGCACGAAGCACTGGAAGTCAAGACCGCTTACAAGGACTGGTTTCCGAGAATGTGCGAGTACGGCTTTTCAGAGGGAACAGACTTTTGCTCATTTTTGAGCGAAAGTACCGGCGGCAGACCGTCAACCGACCACCAGCTGACAATCCCCATGGCAAAGGAACTCTGCATGCTCCAGCGGACGGACAAGGGCAAGCAGATGCGGCAGTACTTCATTGCCGTGGAAGAACAGTGGAACAGCCCTGATGCGATCATGGCAAGAGCCTTGCAGCTGTCGAACGCCAAGCTGAAAGAGATGCAGATCACAGTTTCCGCACTGACGGTGGAAAACCAGATCATGAAACCGAAAGCGGAATACTTCGACGAACTGGTTGACCGGAATCTGCTGACCGGCATTCGGGAAACCGCCGGAGAACTGGGCGTGAAACAGAACCAGTTCGTAGCGTTCCTGCTGGAAAAGAAGTACATGTACCGCGACAAGAAAGGCAAGCTGACTGCCTATGCAAAGCCCCTCGCAGACGGCTTGTTCGAGCGGAAAGAGTGCATGAACGAGAAAACCCAGTGGAAAGGCACACAGGACCTTGTCACACCCAAGGGCAGAGAAACGTTCCGGCTGCTGATGGTCGGGGCGTAAATACTGAAAATCCTGTATCTCTCCTTAGGGGAAAACGATACTGAGGAGGTGTAAAGCAGTGAAAACCGATGAAAAAAGCACTCTGTATCTGTGCGATCCACAGAAAAATACAGAGTGCCAAAAAGGAAATTGTCAGATGCCGAACGGCTGCTTTCTTACCACAAGGAAAGAATTTGCCGTAACCGATGAGAATGAAAATCCTATAATTGCGACTGAATCATAGCAAGAGAAAACGATACCGAGGAGGTGAAAAACAGTGAAAACCTATATCCTATACGACACCTACGAAACCGGTGTTGATCCCGGTGAAGAGATCGGTTGCTACAACAGCTATGAGGAAATGCGAAAAGCGGCAAGACAGCGGATAGAGGACACGGACGGCGAGTGCAGTCTGCAATACGTTGTCCTTGGCGAGTAATCAGGGAGGAGCGAGAAAAATGTATAAAAATTTTAGAATTTACAGAACGGAAACTGGTACGTTTATTTTGAAAGCGGATAGCAAGCGTTTTGGCAAGCAGGCAATTATTTTTGAGCATTACGACTGTAATGCAGTTGTGAAGTATATGCTTGAGAACTACACCAACAAGGACGGCAAGAGAATAAAAAACATGAGATGGACAGATTTAGTGTACCGAAAGGCAATGTCGACTTGCAATATTCCAAATAATCCATGGTACACAGCATAACAAGACACACGCTGTCCCGAGCATGACGCAAAACCGCTTACCAACATCTTCAATCTTCAATCGCCATTGTGGCGAATACCTCCTTTCTTATCCATGCGGCAGTACTGGCAATGCTGCCGCAGATGGGGCGACGAGTATCAGCCGGGTGCAACTCCCGGACGCTCCGCAATTCTGCAAAGCGAGGTGAATCATATGAACAATACCATGACGAAACAGGTGGACAGGACGGACAGAGAGCAGTATCTGGAAGCCTGCCGGAGCTATGCGGCGGCAACGTCGCCCATGGACGGTCTGGCACTGGCACAGCTGGCGATCGCTGCGATCTTCGCCGGAATGCAGATTGGCGAGCAGAATGCTGCACGCACACAGAAAGGAGCATAACATGGCAAAAACCAACCTGAAAGAGATGCCGGTGGAAGTTCGTCCTTCCGGCAAAGAACCGCAGAACGATTTCTTCGCAGCGTTTCTGGAGTACGTGAAGCAGCATGCCGATGAAGCGATCGCTGCAGTAGAGGCACAGAAAAATGCCGCAAAGTAAATACGTGAAAGGAAGTATCATCATGGAAGAAAAGAAGAAACATATTGAGATCATCATCGACATTAACGCCGCTGAACACACATCAGAAGTGCAGCTGAAAGTGGAAAATGTATCCGCAAGAGAACTGGTCGGCAGTTACATTTCCGCCGCAAAGAGTGTTGCCGAAGCGGTCGAAAAGAACAGCGATGCCAGCAAACGGCATACGTTCCTCGCAATGGCGGTAGATCTCTTTGCACTCAGTACTGCACCAGACAAGGAGGACTAACCCATGCTGCAATCCGAATTTGACCGCCTGACCAGCCGCCCGTACACAGAGGCGGAGTTTTCCGAGATCCACTACATCTACTGCTACCACCCGGCAGTCCAGAGCAAGAAGGACATCGCCGAGCTGTGGACCATCGGCGGCATCTGCCTTATCAAGGACATGTGGCCCACCGCCAGACGTGTGGAAGAAGCAGAGCTCAAGCGGAACGCCGCCAGAACGGCATACGAGCACGCCAGAGATGCGTATGACGAGCTGCTGCGGGAGCTGACGAAGTAACACGAGGAGGACTGACATATGACGATCAAGCAAAAGCACATCAACACCAACGGCGACACAGAGTACACCGTGGAACATCGCCCGTCGCTGCAGTGCTGCGAGGCGTATAAGAACGAGCACGGCGATCTGGAACTGACAATGCACTGGCAGGACGTGCTGCTCCTGCCGATCGGAGGCAGCCATGGCAAGACCAGCCACTGAGAAGATCTGCATCATGTGCGGCAAGCCGTTTCTGCCCAGCGGCGGACGGCAAAAGCGGTGTCCGGACTGCAAAGGCGGCAAGCCAAAGGCAGGACGGAACACGCTGACCGCAGCTGCACAGGCAGCCGCAGAACTGGGGATTTCCTACGGGAAGTATGTCGCAATGAGCGAAGAAGAACGAGCTAGAGCCAGGGAGGAAAAGACAATGGCAGAACAGGAAAAGCAGACCGCAGAAGTGACCGCAGAGCCGGAGCAGCCGGACACACTACAGGAGTACATCCGCTATCTGAATCAGCAGGGAACGGAGCTGACCGCCCGTCTGAAGCATATCCGCATCGCGCTGGAAGAGGCTGCGGCGTATGACGGCGTGCGGCACAGCGGCTGGCGGCAGCACAAAGAAAACCCCTGCACCGGCGGCAACCGGTAACGGGGGCATAGGTAAAAAATAACCACAACTATCATATCACACTTAGGAGGAAATGTCAAATGGAAACGAAACTGAAAGACAGCGAGATCGTTGCTGAACTGATCGAGAGCGTCCGGCACGACATGGAGATGCCGAAAGAAATCTGGAACCGTGGAATGGGACTGCTGCAAAAGTTCCAGCAGCTTGAACGGGACGAGGAGGCTGCACAGGACAAAGCAGTATTTGAGGAGGTATGCCGCCGTGGCTGAGAAACACATCGGGCAGACGAACGGGGCGTTTACCGTCCACTACCCCTGCGGCAGGCTGACGCTCTGTCTGGAAGCCTTCTTTCCGGTAACGCAGAAGAAGGCTCGGCAGCTGTTCCGCCTTATGAGAGAGAACAGCGAGGAAACCGAGGTGCAGGAGCTGCTTGCGTACTTACACGGGCGGGCAGAACGCCTGCCGCCGGAATCTGCCAGAACAGCGGAACGCTGCCGGAAGAACGCCGCTCTTTTGTCTAAGATCACGGGCGTATCTTTGAAAGACGGTGATGCTTTTGGGCTTTCCTTGGGAAACTAGTATCCCTATACGCTGCCCTTACTGCGGCAGTATCGAAAACGACGGCTACACCTGTAAATGGTGTCGCGATATAATCAATTTTACGGAGGTAAAACATCATGGAAATCACAATGACACTGACAGTCACACCGGAACAGGCGGCGGCGATCGCCGGTCTGCTGGCGGGCAGCAAGCCCCTGAATCCGCCGGCACCGTCCCTGCAGTCTGAACCGCTGCCGACAGCATCTTCGCAGCCGGCTCCAGTCGCAGCTCCGCAGCCCATGGCCGCACCGGCTCCGACAGCCGTTCCTGTTAACACTACGGTGCCGGTACAGCAGGAACCGTTGCCGACCGGTATTCCCACGCAGGTGCGTGCCTACAGTGTAAACGATCTTGCGATCGCCTGCCGTCCTTTGATGGAAGCGGGCAAGCAGCCGGAGCTGCAGGCACTGCTGGCGGAGTTCGGTGCACCGGCAGGGCTTGCCTCTGTTCCGGAGAACCGTCGGGCAGAGCTTGCCGGACGGCTGCGGCAGATGGGAGGGCGGATCTGATGCCGGAAGAACACGCATTCTTATCTGCCTCCGGTGCACATCGGTGGATAAACTGCACCCCGTCCGCTGCACTGGAGAAACAGTTTCCCGACACTGCCGGCAGCTACGCCGCGGAAGGAACGCTTGCCCACAGTCTGGCAGAGCTGAAACTGCGTAAACAGTTTGAGATCATGAAGCCCTCGGCATACAAGCAGCGGCTGGCAGAGATCCAGTCGGACGAGCTGTATCAGCGGGAAATGGACGGCTACACAGACACCTATGTGGACTACATACGCAGCTTGTGCATGGCATTTGCCGGAACACCATATGTAGTCGTAGAAAAGCGGCTGGACTTTTCCCATATCGTCCCCGGCGGATTCGGTACAGGGGACTGTGTGATCCTGTACGACGACACGCTGCACATCGTAGACCTGAAATACGGAAAAGGCGTGGCGGTGTCAGCAGAGAACAACCCGCAGCTGCGGCTGTATGCCCTCGGTGCCGTGCAGGAGTACAGTCTGCTGTACACGATCAGACAGGTGCAGATGCACATTGTACAGCCACGGCTCGACAACATCTCTACAGACAGTCTGACCGCAGACGAATTGCAGCAGTGGGGCGATCGGGTAAAGCCTTTTGCAGAACAGGCTGCAAAAGGCACCGGAGAATTCCACGCAGGGGACTGGTGCCGGTTCTGTCGGGCAAAAGCACAGTGCCGTGCACGGGCGGTACAGCTGCTGGAGATCGGCAAGCGGCAAACGGATACCCTGTTGTCCGATGCAGAGATCGGCAGTATTCTCACAGCGGCACAGTCCCTGCAAAGCTGGGTAAAGTCCTTGGAGGAATACGCCGAAAGGCAGCTGATCGCCGGCAAGGAGATCCCCGGCTGGAAGCTTGTGGAGGGCAGGTCGAACCGCACTCTCACAGATACCGATGCTGCATTTCAGGTACTGGAACAGTCCGGGTATGATGTCGCATTGCTGTATGAGCGAAAGCCGCTGAATCTGACGGCACTGGAAAAACTGTGCGGCAAAAAGCACCTGACAGAGCTGATCGGCAGTTACATCGTGAAGCCACCGGGAAAACCTACAGTCGTGCCGGCAGCAGACAAACGCAGACCATACGCAAAGAAGAAATTAGAAGAAATGTTTGGAGGAAAAATATCATGAGTTTGAATGCAAATCAGTTTACAACGGACAAGGTAAGACTTTCTTACGTACACCTCAATCAGCCCCACAGCAGTGCTCCGGACGGCAGCAACCCGAAGTACGGTGTAACCATACTGCTGCCGAAGTCTGACGTTGCCACAAAGGCTAGGCTGGACGCCGCTTATCAGGCAGCGGTCAACGCCGGTGTCGGGGCAAAGTGGAATGGCGTAATGCCGCCGAAGATCGAAAGCCCGATCTATGACGGGGACGGTGTTCGCCCGAACGGGGAACCCTTCGGGGCAGAGTGCAAGGGGCACTGGGTATTCACTGCCGGAAACAAGAATCCGGTGCCGATCGTGGATATTGGTCAGAACCCTGTCGTCAATGCCGGCGACATCTACAGCGGTATGTACGCCCGTGTATGCGTATCGTTCTACGCCTACAACTTCTCCGGCAAGCGTGGGATCGGCTGCGGTCTGGAGGCGGTACAAAAGCTGGAGGACGGCGAGCCCTTGGGCGGCCATGTGTCCGCAGCAGATGCCTTTGGCGGTGCAAACACCTATGCCGGTGCGGCTGCACCTGCGGTAAGTGCTCCTGTACAGCCGCAGGGCTATGCACAGCCGATGCAGAACCCCTATGCAGGGCAGTATCCGCAGGCGGCACCGGCACCGCAGTACACAGCGGTTGATCCCATCACCGGTCAGCCCATTTACGGTGCATGAGCCGGCATCTGAGCATCGACATCGAAACCTATAGCAGTGTAGACATCACGAAATCCGGACTGTACAAATATGTGCAGTCCGATGATTTTGAGATACTGCTGTTTGCCTACAGCGTAGACGGTGGCGATGTGAACATCATCGATTTGGCGTGCGGAGAATCTCTGCCGGAAGAAATCGTGCAGGCGGTGTTTGATCCGAATGTACAGAATCACGCATACAATGCAGCATTTGAGTGGTATTGTCTGTCAAAGTATTTTCAGATCGAGCCGCTGTCGTGGCTTTCTCAGTGGCGTTGTACACAGCTGCACGGTCTGTACTGCGGGTATACCGCCGGACTTGCCGCAACCGGCGAGGCGTTAGGGCTGCCGCAGGAAAAGCGTAAGCTTGCCACGGGCAAGGCTCTGATCCGGACGTTCTGCACGCCGCACACCCCGAACGCAAGAAACCCGACCACTCGGGTTTTGCCCCGCCACGAGCCGGAAAAGTGGCGGCTGTTTCGGGAGTACTGCAAACAGGACGTGGTGACGGAAATGGCAATTGAAAGACGGCTGTCCGCATTCCCTGTGCCGGAACAGGTGCAGCGGGAGTGGGAACTGGATCAGCGGATCAACGCTGCCGGTATCCGGCTGGACATGGATCTGATCGACGGGGCACTGCACATTGCCGGTGCGGTCACTTTCGATCTGATGCAGGAGGCGGTAACGCTGACCGGGCTGGAAAACCCGAACGCAGTAGGGCAGCTGAAAGGCTGGGTTGAAACACAGACCGGACTGACGGTGGAATCCTTGGATAAGGAAACCGTCAAGGAACTGCTTGCAAGATCGGAGCTGCCCTCAAAGGTGCGGCGGGTACTGGAGATACGGCAGGAGCTGGGGAAATCCTCGGTAAAGAAGTACGAGGCAATGGTGAAAAGCGTTTGCAAAGACGGGCGTGTTCGGGGACTGCTGCAATTCTACGGGGCGAACCGTACCGGACGCTGGGCAGGGCGGCTGGTGCAGGCACAGAATCTGCCCCGAAACTACATTGAGGAACTGGATCTTGCCAGAGATATGGTAAAGGGGCAGGACACGGAGATGATCGCCCTGACCTTCGGCAATGTGCCGGACACGCTGTCCCAGCTGATCCGGACGGCTTTCGTTCCGGCAAAGGGCTGCAAATTTGTTGTGGCGGATTTTTCAGCGATCGAAGCCCGTGTGATCGCATGGCTTGCAAAGGAAACATGGCGGCAGGAGGTGTTCCGCACGCACGGAAAGATCTACGAAGCTTCGGCATCGGCAATGTTTGGCGTACCTATTGAAAAAATCAAAAAGGGCAATCCAGAATACGCACTGCGGCAAAAGGGAAAGATCGCAGAACTGGCATTGGGGTACGGTGGCTCCGCCGGTGCTCTGATCAACATGGGAGCTTTAAAAATGGGGCTGTCTGAGGACGAGCTGCCGGACATCGTACACCGCTGGAGAAAGGCGAACCCGAATATCACAAGACTGTGGTACCAGCTGGAGAACGCAGCCCTGCAGGCGGTGCAGACGTGTACACCGGTGGGCGTAAACGGCTGTATCTTCCGCAGAGAGGGCGACTTTGCAACAAAGCAGGATTTTCTGACTGTGCAGCTGCCGTCCGGAAGAAAGCTGTTCTATGCCCGCCCGCATATCGGAAAGAACCGGTTTGACAGTGACAGCCTGCACTATTACGGCGTAAGTCAGGCAGGTAAAAAGTGGGCGGATCTGGAAACCTACGGCGGCAAGCTGACAGAAAACGTTGTGCAGGCGATCGCAAGGGACTGCCTTGCAGTGACGCTGCAGCGGCTGGAAGATGCCGGCTATCAGACGGTCATGCACATTCACGATGAGGCGGTGATCGACTGTCCGGAAGAACGTGCGGATCTGCAGGCGGCGTGTGAACTGATGCGGCAGCCGATCCCGTGGGCGGCGGGGCTGGTACTCAATGCCACCGGATTCGTGGGGGACTATTACAAAAAGGATTAGGCGGTGCTGACGAATGCAAAACGACAGAAAGATTACCATAACCACCGGCAGCAGCCGGAAAGCCACACAGTGGAATGCCCAGCAGCTGCGGTGGTCAGAACTCGTGGCGAAGCTTGCAACGCCTATGCGGGGAACGGAAACGCTGGAGGAATATCTGAAGCTGCCGAAACCCAAACAGGACAGCCTGAAAGATGTAGGCGGCTACGTTGCCGGCACACTGGAGGGCAGGCAGCGGAAAGCGTCCGCAGTGACGGGCAGAGAGGTCGTCACACTGGATATGGACAACATCGCTCCCGGCGGTACGCAGGGGGCCCTGCAGCGGATCGAGGGGCTGAACTGTGCCTACTGCGTGTACTCCACCCGAAAGCACAGTGAAGCGGCACCCAGACTGCGTGTACTGATTCCGCTGTCCAGAACGTGTACGGCGGACGAATACGAGCCGATCGCACGGAAACTGGCAGAGTACATCGGCATGGAACAGTGCGATCCGACGACCTTTGAGGCATCACGGCTGATGTACTGGCCGTCGTGCTGTGCGGACAGTACCTACGTCTACACCTACGGGGACAAGTATTTCGCCGATCCCGACGGCATTCTGGGAATGTACGCCGACTGGCGGGACGTGAAACAGTGGGCGGGGCTGACTGCACCGAAAATCCCGCGGGGAACAAAGCAGGCAGATCCGACAGAGAAGTCCGGCGTGGTGGGGGCGTTCTGCCGGATATATGACGTGTACAAGGTCATTGCAGAGATCCTGCCGGACAAGTACACGGTGTGTGATACCGGAGATCGCTTCACCTATGCCGGTGGTACAACTACCGGCGGTGCGGTGGTCTATGAGGGCGGCAAGTTTCTCTTTTCCCACCACGCACACGATCCGGCAGGCGGCAAGCTGTGCAATGCGTTTGACCTGATGCGGCTGCATCTGTTCGGCGACAAGGACAGCGATGCAAAGCCGGATACGCCGACAAACAAGCTGCCGTCCTATCAGGCGGCGTGTGATTATGCGGTCAAAGACACCGGCGTAGCACAACTGCTGCTGCAGGAACGGTACGCCGCTGCTACGGCAGCGTTCGGGGCTGCACCTGCGGAAAATGCGGACTGGATGCAGCTGCTGCAGGTACATTCTGAATCCGGAAAGCCCCTGAAAACCACAGACAACGTACTGATTATTCTGGAGAACGATCCGAATCTGAAAGGAAAGTTTGTTTTCGAGGAATTTTCCAACCGGATCCTGTGCTTGGGTGCACTGCCTTGGAACGATAGTCCGGAGGTGCGGGACTGGACGGACAATGACGATGCCGGACTGCGGCACTACATCGAAAAGGTATACGCCGTGACCGGAAAGGACCGGATCAGCGATGCGGTGAGCCTGTGCTGTCACCGAAACAAGATCAATGCCGTGCAGGATTATCTGAAAAGCCTTCCGGAATGGGACGGCGTGCCGAGAGTGGAAACCTTGTACATCGACTATCTGGGAGCCGCAGACAGCGCCTATACCCGTGCTGTGGCGAGAACGTCCCTGACTGCGGCAGTGGCACGTGCCATGATCCCCGGCATCAAGTACGACTATATGCCGGTTCTGGCAGGTCCGCAGGGGCTGGGAAAATCCACGCTGCTGCGGCTGCTGGCACCGAAGTGGTTCAACGACAGTCTGACAACGTTTGATGGAAAGGACGCATACGAAACCATACAGGGATCTTGGATCATGGAGCTTGCGGAACTGGTGGGAATGTCCAAGGCGGACGACAACAAGATCAAGCAGTTTTTATCCAAGCAGGAGGACATTTTTCGGGAGCCCTACGGCAGACGAACGGGGCGGTACCCCAGAAGATGCGTATTCTTCGGCACGACCAACGAAGAAGAATTCCTGCGGGACCATACGGGAAACCGGCGTTTCTGGCCGGTGGAGTGCGGTGTACAGCAGCCGACGAAAAGCGTATTTACGGAACTGGCGGCGAATGTGCCGCAGATCTGGGCAGAGGCACTCACACTGTGGCACAACGGCGAAAAGCTGTATCTGCTGCCGGAGGTAGAGGCGTACGCAAAGCAGGCACAGGAAGAACACAGCGAACACAGTGCGAAAGAGGGCGTTATCCGGGACTTTCTGGATCGGGAGATTCCGGAGGACTGGGAGAAACGGACGCTGTTTGAGCGCAAGATGTACTGGGCGGGCGGCTTCGCCAATGACAAGGAAAAGACGAAACTGAAACGTCGGGAGCGGGTATGTGCTGTTGAGATCTGGTGCGAGGCGTTCGGCGGCGAGATCCGCTATTTCCGGAGGTCTGATGCGGCGGAGATCAACGCAATTTTGGCTAGGATCCCGGGGTGGGAACGATGCCAGAAAACTATGAGAGTAGGCTGTGCATACGGTGTACAAAAAGGATTTATCCGGTGTAACCTTCTTTGAAAAATGTAACTTTGACTAATTTATGAAAAGTTACATATTACAAAAGACAGTTACACAAAAACGCACCGAAAATGCGTACTTATTCCTATAATGTAACCTTGTAACTTTATTTTATATATAGATATATAAAATAGGGGAATAGAGGAATATATAATATACCTAATACGCCTAATGCGTGTATGTATACGCGTGCGTGCGTGAGATCACAAAAACGAAAGCGAGGACTGACATGGACGATGAAAAACAAGTGGAACGCTATCTTTGCCGCTGTGTACGGCGTATCGGCGGCAGGGCATACAAGTGGACGTCGCCGGGCTGCCGCGGCGTACCTGACCGTCTGGTATTTTTCCCCGGCGGCGGGATCGTGCCGGTGGAGCTGAAAGCCCCGGGGCGAAAAGGCAATCTATCCAAATCCCAGCAGCTGCAGATAAAGCGGCTGGCTGCGGTCGGCACGAAAGTCTATGTGCTGAGTACACAGGAGGAGGTGGACAAGTTCATGCAAAAGCATATCACCGCGTATGGACTGCCGGAATGAAGTTCACGCCGCACCCCTACCAGCAGTACTGCATTGACCGGATCGTATCTGATCGGGCACTGGGGCTGTTTCTGGATATGGGGCTGGGAAAGACGGTGATCACACTGACCGCCGTGCAGGAACTGATCTACAACCGGCTACAGGTGTGCCGGTGTCTGATCATCGCCCCGAAGAAAGTCGCCGAAGCCACATGGGACACAGAGGCGGCGAAGTGGGATCATCTGCGGCACCTGCGGTTCTCCATGATTCTGGGCAGCACACAGAAGCGGATCCGTGCAGCGTGCAGTCCGGCAGATGTCTATATCACGAATCGGGAGAATGTTGTCTGGCTGGTGGATTATTTCAAAAACGCATGGCCGTTTGACATGATCGTTATCGACGAAAGCAGCAGTTTCAAATCCAGCAAGGCAAAGAGGTTTAAGTCTTTGACGTGGATCCGGCCTCACGTGCAGCGGTTGATCGAACTGACTGGCACACCAGCACCGAACAGCATTCAGGATCTGTGGGCACAGCTGTATCTGCTGGACGGCGGTATCCGTCTGGGGCGGACTGTCACCGGATTTCGGGAGATGTATTTCAACAGCAATACCCACGGCGGACACTTCACGACCTATGAGGCAAAGGAAGATGCACAGAAGGCCATACAGGACAAGATCGGCGACATCTGCATCAGCATGAAAGCCGAGGATTATTTGCAGCTGCCGGAATTGGTGTACGACACGATTCCGGTGCAGCTGGACAGCAAGGCAGCGAAAGCTTATCAGCAGCTGGAAAGGGAAATGCTGCTGGAGGTGGATGAAGCTACGATCGATGCGGGGTCGGCGGCAGCGTTGTCCAACAAGCTGCTGCAGCTGTGTAACGGGGCTGTATACGACGAGAACCGCAGTGCGGTAGAGATCCACCGGTGCAAACTGGAGGCGTTTGAGGAGCTTCTGGAGCAGCTGCACGGGGCACCGGCACTGGTGTTTTACAATTTCCGGCATGACGTCACACGGATCACTACGTTGCTGGCGGGGTCTAAGCTGCGTGTCCGTGTATTGCAAAATGCACAGGACGCAGCGGACTGGAACGCCCGTCAGATCGACATTCTGCTGGCACACCCGGCATCTTGTGCCTACGGGCTGAATTTGCAGCAGGGCGGAAACCATGTGGTCTGGTTCGGACTGAACTGGTCCTTGGAACTGTATCAGCAGGCAAACAAGCGGCTGCACCGGCAGGGGCAGACAGCTACGGTTTTTGTACATCACCTTGCAGTGACCGGCACACGGGACGACGATGTCCTTGCCGCCCTGCAGGACAAGAACGCTACGCAGGACGCACTGATCGACAGCCTGAAAGCGAGAATACGCAAAGCGAAGGAGGCACAGCCATGACCACCAAACCCTGCGAAACCTGCGGCAAGCCGCTGATCGGCGTGAAAGGTGACCGGAGATTCTGCAACGCCTGTGCCATACGCCGGCGGAAAGCGTATCAGAAACAGTATCGGGAGAACCGGAAGAAACGCTAACGCACGTCGAGCGTTGACCGAGCATAAACCGAGCGAAAAGACAAAACAAGGAGGACTACACATGAAGAAAAGAATTATTGCAGCTGTAACTGCCGTGTGCATGATGGCCGCATCTATGACAGGATGCACAGAGGCGGAAAGAGCAACGTACAACGTGCAGAAAGAGGCAGACTATTTCAACGTAGAGCGGCGTTTGTCTGTCATCAATGCCAGAACGGACAAGCCGATCTTGGAACTGATCGGATACTTTTCCCTGTCCAACAACAGCGACAACGAGCTTGTTATCACGCTTGAAGTTGCCGAGAATCAGTACAAGGTGGATTATGTCTACCTGAACAACTGGACGATCTACACAGTAGAGGACATCAGCGGAGCACACGTTGATCCGTATCATTACGAGATTAACTTCTTGCCGGAGATGATCCAGCCTATTAAGTTTACGCAGAATGATTGAGGTGATGTGTAATGACCATCGAAACCCTGAACCAATGCCGCAGTGCATCGTTAGCGCGTGCGAACGCCAAGCGGCGAATTGCAGAACTGCGGGAAGATGCGACAGGTATCAGCGGCATCCGATACGACGGCGATATGCCGCACACCAGAGGGGAGCCTCTGTCACGGCAGCAGCGATACGTTGAGGCACTGGAACAACTTTCCGCCGAATACGAAGAAACAACAGCTGCATGGGCAGAGAAAGCCGCAGAAGTAGAACGTGCCGTGCGGTTTCTGCCGCCGAAGTTGGGAGAACTGGTGCGGCTGCGATACATCGACGGTCTGAAATGGGAACAGGTCAACGAACGGCTGTACATATCGCCGACAACTTCCAAACGTCTGCATCACGCTGCACTGAAAAAAATGGGGCTGGAATAAAAGTTGGACTTTTATGGACCCCTCATCCTGTGCTATAATGATATTATCCAATACTGACAAGAACCGCTGCAAGGGTGACCTTCGGCGGTTTTTGCATGCCGGAAAGGAGCGTGATCCGATGCCATATAAACAGCGTACCCAGTGCCGCCACCCTGGCTGTCCGATGCTGATTCCGGTAGGCAGCAAGTACTGTGACAAACACAAGCAGCTGCATCCTGACCGACCATCTGCCGTCAAGCGTGGCTACACCAGTCGGTGGCAGCGGATCAGCAGACAGTATCTGCGGCAGCATCCCCTGTGTGTCCGGTGCGGCAGACCGGCACAGGTGGTAGACCACATCGTCCCCCACAGAGGCAGGGAGCAGCTGTTCTGGGACGAGAGCAACTGGCAGGCATTGTGCAAGGCTTGCCACGACAGGAAAACCGGCGAGGAGGACAGCCGCCCGACCTACGAGTATTAGGGGGAGGGGGTATCAAAATCTCTCCAAGGCAGGCTATGAAAAGACCGGCGCCCAACTCCGTGTGAGAGTTCGCAAAATGAAAAGAGGGGGGTATCCGGCGGAAAACGGCAGGAGGTGACACGAAATGGCAGGAAGAAAACCGAAACCCACGAGCTTGAAGGTGCTGGAGGGCAATCCGGGCAAGCGACAGCTGAACCCCAACGAGCCGAAACCGGACGCATCTGTCCCGAAGTGTCCGGCGTGGCTGAGCAAAGAGGCAAAGCGGGAGTGGAAACGGCTTGTGCCGTTTCTGGAGCAAGCCGGACTGCTCACACAGGTGGATCGTGCCGCTTTCGCCGGCTATTGCCAGTCCTATGCCGACTGGGTGGATGCCAAGGCACACATTGCCGCAGAGGGCAGCACTTTTGAAACACCCAACGGCTATCAGCAGCAGACCCCGTGGGTGTCCATTGCACAGGCAAGTCTGAAAACCATGCTGAAATTCTGCACGGAATTTGGTCTGACACCGTCCAGCCGCAGCCGGATTGTGGCGGCAAATGCACCGGAATCCGAGGCGGACGACATGGAAATGCTGCTGGGCGGTGACGGATGATGGGGAAAAACGACCTGCGTCCGGCGGAATTCCCCCGTCTGGAGCACTACGAGCCGTCCGGATTCATGCTCCCCACGTCCCATTATGATGCCAAAAAGGCAGACCGAGCCGTGGCGTTTATCGAAAATCTCCGGCACACCAAGGGGAAATGGGCAGGCAAGCGGTTCTGGCTGCTGCCGTGGCAGGAGCAGATCATCCGGGACGTGTTCGGCATCGTCAAAGAAAACGGCAAGCGGCAGTTTCTCACGGCGTATGTGGAGATCCCCAAGAAAAATGGCAAGTCAGAACTGGCGGCAGCGGTCGCCCTGTACCTGCTGTACGGGGACAACGAACCGTCCGCCGAGGTGTACGGCTGTGCCGCAGACCGGCAGCAGGCATCTATCGTCTACGACGTGGCAAAGCAGATGATCGCACAGTCGCCGGCACTGGAAAAGCGGTCGAAGGTCATAGATTCTGTCAAGCGTGTGGTGAACTACAGCAACGCCGGATTCTATCAGGTGCTGTCCGCAGAGGTCGGCACCAAGCACGGGCTGAATGTGTCCGGTCTGGTGTTTGACGAGCTGCACGCACAGCCGAACCGGAAGCTCTGGGACGTTATGACCAAGGGCTCCGGCGACGCCAGAGAGCAGCCGCTGTTCTTTGCCATCACCACCGCCGGAAACGACCGGAACAGCGTGTGCTGGGAGCAGCACCAACTGGCGATGGACATTCTCAAAGGCAGAAAGGCAGACCCCACCTACTATCCGGTGGTCTACGGCTTGCCCGATGAGGCGGACTGGAACGATGAGAAGAACTGGTACAAGGCGAACCCCTCGCTGGGGTACACCATCCAGATCGACCGTGTCCGGAATCTGTACCGGCAGGCACTGGACAATCCGGCGGACGAGAACAACTTCAAGCAGCTGCGGCTGAATATGTGGGTGTCCTCCACCGTGGGCTGGATTCCGGAGCACGTCTGGGACTGGGGCAGCAAGCCCGTTGACACGGCGGCTCTGGAGGGCAGAACGTGCTACGCCGGACTGGACCTGTCCTCCACCACGGACATCACCGCATTTGTGCTGGTGTTTCCGCCGGAGAGCCAGGACGCACCCTACATCGTGCTGCCCTACTTCTGGCTGCCGGAGGATACGCTGGACTTGCGTGTCCGGCGTGATCACGTCATGTACGATGTGTGGGAAAAGCAGGGCTACATCTGCACCACCGAGGGCAACGTGGTACACTACGGCTTTATTGAGCAGTTCATTGACGATCTGGGACGGCGGTTTCACATCAAGGAGATCGCCTTTGACCGCTGGGGTGCAGTGCAGATGGCACAGGACTTAGAGGACATGGGCTTTACCATGGTGCAGTTCGGACAGGGCTTTCGTGACATGAGTCCGCCGTCCAAGGAGCTGATGCGGCTGCTGCTGGAAAAGCGTATCCGGCACGGCGGCAATCCGGTGCTGCGGTGGATGTCGGGGAATGCGGTGGTCAGGCGTGATCCAGCCGGCAACATCAAGCCGGACAAGGAAAAGTCCACGGAGAAAATTGACGGGATCGTGGCACTGGTCATGGCTCTGGATCGCTGCATCCGGCACAAGGACGACACCCAGGGCAGCGTGTACGACGAAAGAGAACTTCTGATTTTTTGAGGTGATGACACATGGGAATTTTCACAGGGCTGTTCCGGTCACGGGACAAGCCGAAGAACTACTATCACAGCCCGTCCTACGCCTACTGGTTCGGGCGGTCGAAAAGCGGTGCAGAGGTCAATCCCTTTACGGCGATGCAGCAGTCGGCGGTGTACGCCTGCATCAAGGTGCTGGCGGAATCCGTGGCACAGCTGCCCCTGCATCTGTACGAGCGGACGGAACACGGCAAAGAGCCGGCAGTGCAGCATCCGCTGTACAAGGTGCTGCATGACCAGCCCAATCCGGAAATGACCTCGTACACGTTCCGGGAGGTGCTGATGACGCACCTGCTCATTTACGGCAACGCCTACGCCCAGATCATCCGCAACGGTCGGGGCGAGGTGCTGGGGCTGTATCCGCTGGCGGCGAACCGTGTCCGGGTGGAACGGGAGGACAGCGGCGAGCTGGTCTATCTCTACCGCCGCTATGATGATGCAAACCCCAATTTCAGGGAACAGGGCGAGATCCGGCTGTATGACTTTGACGTGCTGCACATCCCCGGCATGGGGTTTGACGGGCTGGTGGGCTATTCACCCATCGCTCTGGCACGGAACGCCATCGGTCTGGCTCTGGACTGCGACCAGTACGGCTCCAGCTTCTTTGCCAACGGGGCAGCACCCAGCGGCGTGCTGAAGCATCCGGGCGTGCTGCAAGATCCCCAGAAGGTGCGTGACGCATGGGAAAAGGCTTATGGCGGAGCAGGGAACTCCCACAAGACCGCTGTGCTGGAAGAGGGCATGGACTACCAGCCCATTTCCATGACACCCCAGGATTCGCAGTTTCTGGAGACCCGAAAGTTCCAGATCGAGGAGATCGCCCGGCTGTACCGGGTGCCGCTGCACATGATCGGCGATCTGGATCACGCCACGTTTTCCAACATCGAGCAGCAGTCCCTGGAGTTTGTGCAGTTTACGCTGATGCCGTGGCTGACACGGTGGGAGCAGGAAATTCAGCGTTCCCTGCTCCTGTCCCAGGAAGAACGGCGGTATTTCGCAAAGTTCAATGTAGACGGCATGCTCCGGGGCGACTACAACAGCCGGATGCAGGGCTATGCCACTGCACGGCAGAACGGCTGGATGTCTGCCAACGACATTCGGGAGCGTGAGGACGAGAACCGCATTCCGGCAGAGGAAGGCGGCGATCTGTATCTGGTAAACGGCAGCTTTACCAAGCTGAAAGATGCCGGAGCGTTTGCAAATGGAGGTGAAAGCAAATGAAGAAGTTTTGGAACTGGCTGCGGAACGATGCAGACGGCGAGAGCGAGCTGTATCTGGACGGTGCTATTGCCAGTGAGACCTGGTGGGGCGATGAGGTCACGCCTGCCGCATTTCAGGCGGAGCTGAAACAGCACACCGGAGATGTGACCGTCTGGATCAACTCGCCGGGTGGGGACGTGTTCGCAGCGGCACAGATCTACACCATGCTGCGGAATCACCCCGGCAAGGTCACGGTGAAGATCCACGGCATTGCCGCATCTGCTGCATCGGTGGTGGCGATGGCAGGGGATACGACCCTCATCAGCCCGGTGGGAATGCTGATGATCCACAATCCGTCCACCATGGCAGCCGGCGAGAAAAAGGACATGGAGCAGGCAATCGCTGTGCTGGAGGAAGTCAAGGAATCCATTCTGAACGCCTATGCGGCAAAGACCGGACTGTCCCGGAATCGTCTGGCGAAGATGATGGATGCGGAAACGTGGCTGAACGCCAACGAGGCAATGCGGCTGAGATTCGTGGACGGCATCCTGTTCGCCGAGGACGATCCAGACAAAAAGCCGGAGGAAGAAGAACCCGACGAAGAGCCGGAGGAGAATCCGGACGAACCCGACGAAGAGCCGGAAAAAGAGCCGGATGAGCCGGACGAACCCAACAAGAAAGAACCCCCTGCACAGGCGTATTCCCGGAAACAGACGATGCAGTCGTTTCTGGCAAAGCTGGGGCAGAGCAAAAGCGACAGAACCGTGGACGCCGCACAGCTGCGTGCACGGTTGAACCTACTGAAACCGTAAGGAGGAAAAGCGAATGACTATGACAGAGAGAATGCAGCGTCTGACAGCACTCCGGCAGGAGCGTGCTTCAAAGTGGGACACCGCCAGAACATTTCTGGATTCCAAGACCCACAACGGCAGAATGAGCGAGGCGGACGCTGCCGCATATGAGACCATGGAGAAGGAACTGACCGATCTGGGCAACGACATTGCCCGTCTGGAACGTGCCAACGAGCTGGAAGCCGCCATGAACGCTGCCGCTGATCCCATTCTGGGCGAACCCCGCAGCAGAAAGGCTGCCGGCACAGGCACTGCGTCCGCATCGTACAAGCAGGCGTTCTGGGATGCGGTCCGGAACAAGCACTATACCGCTGCGGTGCAGAACGCATTGCAGGTGGGGACGGATTCTGAGGGCGGCTATCTGGTGCCGGACGAGTTCGTGCGCCTGTAAAAGGCGATGTTTACAGTAGATTAGGCTCTACACCGCACAGCAG
>OLFT01000534.1_pt1 | contig 48661 bp, 60 predicted proteins | sample 1604921 | NCBI WGS metagenome assembly OLFT01 (sample SAMEA3888897, study PRJEB22519) | human gut metagenome | biome: human gut; feature: human-associated habitat; material: faeces | place: Denmark | collected 2013 | reverse complement strand
GTATTCAGGAGTTCAACAACCTGCGCATAATGCTCAAAATCCAATTCGGAGAACAAGATGATTTCATCCGCTATGGTAGTCTCCGGCAGCTCAACCTCACCCGATTCCGTGGTGAGGGTTAGATAAGCCGGTTTGCTCTACTGATGAAGCAACTCGTATTGCGTCTCTCAAAGGGCAAATACAGGCTGCCAGAAATATTGAGGCGGAGAAATTTCCGGAAATTCTACGACTTACAAATGAAATTAATTTGCCTGAACAAGTCGACTCAGCGAAGAAGAAACAGAAAAAGAGGAACCCCCTTGGCAACAACAAGAAGATTCCCTTCTCATCGAAATTGCTAAAAAAGCAGAACGACACGTGATTTTGATCTCGCCTTACGAGAACAGTTTTCATGTGTTGTTCTGCTTTTTACTATAGTGACATTCTGTCTTACCTTGCATTTTGAACAAAAAAAGACAGCATCCTTTCTAGAATGCTGTCTTGGTACGCCCGAGGGGACTTGAACCCCTAATCCGTAAGGAGGTAGAACCTAAAGGTGATGTCACCTCAGTGAAAGATATGGCAGGGCGGCATTACCTCGTTCTAAATTAGCCCTCCGAAATCAAAAAATCTTTTACCCTCTCAATAAGCACTTCTCGCGTGTTCGCGCAAGGACGCAAGCGATCAGCCCATTCACGGCCAGGATGTAGCTCATCCCAAGGAGACTTTTGCTGTGCATACCGGCCGCTTCCAGGATCATGGTTGCCAAAGCCATCCAAAACACGATTCCACACAGGTTGAAATTTTTCAATTAAAAGCGATTCCGCAAGAGGAATCCAAATATCATCAACGACAAGATAGCGGCAGAAGAAATCGGATTCATCTAAATTCTCAGCTGCCTTTATTGATTCATAATGCTCACTCAGTCGCTTAAAAAGAGCTGTGCCATGGTCAACACCGAGTCCAAGTCCACCTTTGCGAGCTCCGGCTGGAACCGCCTTTCCAACATAAATTGGGCGAGCAAACTGACCATTACTATTTACAGCCGCCAGGTTACCATACGCCTCGAAATCGCCAGTATAATAAATTGCATAAATTCCGGCACCTTTAAACTTTTCAGGCGGCAATGGATGAACTTCACTTTTAAGCATTGCAGCGGCAACACTTTCACCTAAATGACGCTTATCCAGTGGATTAAACGGAGTGGGCGAAAGAATGTTTTCGTCTGCCATTATTCTTCTCTCCTTCTCAATTCTCTAACGACGGATTCACCTATCATCTGTGCAAGCTTAACAGGTACGGCGTTTCCTATCTGCCTCATACTTTCGGTCCAAGAACCAAAGAAAAGATAATCATCTGGGAACGTCTGAATACGAGCACTCTCGCGAACTGTGTAATAGCGAACGGAGCCATCATCTAAAATAACGGTATTCTCTCCACCAGGCACACCATGAGCACCGGCTTTGATTGTTTTAGAAGGCTCATCAAGAACACTTCCGGTGTGACCGGCATAAGAACGAGCCCCGGGCCGGAATTCATGATTGGGGATACTGGTGGCCACGCTGCACTCGGGATCAGGAAGATCACAAATCGCATCCCGCACAGTTCTCCAAGGCTTGGGGGGCTCTTTCTCACCAGCATATTTAAAAGCGAATTGCTCGGCCTTTTTCAAGTCCACTTGGGTAGGTGTTGTACGCTTCTTTGTTGCGATCTTATGTACATTCCAGTACTCTCCAGTAACATACTTGGAACAGAGAAGCGCTTCTCTCGAATATTTACCATCCGGAAAAGACCATTCAACACCCAAGTCTTCTCTAAAACCAACAATAACTACCCTGTGTCTGGTTTGTGGTACACCGTAATCGGCTGCATTTAGCAAACGTGGAACAACATTATATTTAGTTCCACTATAATGACCACTTGTGTGCAACTTTTCGAGATTCGCCAAATGCTCAATCCAAGTTTCGTTTTCCTTCCGCACAACATCAGGGTATGTCAATTGAAGAAGTATATAATTAAAGTAGGTAGAAAAAGATTTTCTTAAAAGTCCTTTTACGTTTTCGAACACAAAAGCCTTGGGCTTTAGTTCTCTAACCGCCCGAACAGCTTCGGGAAACATATCTCTGCGGTCATTGTAAGCCTGGTGTTTTCCGCCAAGAGAAAAGGGCTGACAAGGCGGCCCACCAGCGATTAATTGGATAGAAAAATCAAAAGAGGAATAATCGATTCGTCTTACATCCGATTGAATTACATTCCAATCTTTAGCGGGCGGATATCCACAGGTGATGTTACCGCGAAGGGTATCGCAAGAGTCTTTGTCCCACTCAATTAAAGCGCGATGATGGCAACCAGCCATTTGCATCCCCATTGCCAATCCACCAGCGCCAGTGAACAATTCAATCGAATTTACCATCATACTGTATCTCCGTCCATAAATACGTGAATCCGTTCTTCAAGCGAAGCACGATTTGATTTTTTCATTTCGCACTCCCATATAATCAAATATCTCCATCCAAGTTGTTCTAATTCAGCATACACCTGCTCGTCATGGAGAACATTTTTTAAAAGCTTGTTTTCCCAAAATTCAATATTACTTTTGGGCAGCCTCGTATTTGGACAACCAGGATGTCTATGCCAAAAGCAACCATGAAGAAAAACGACCTTTTTTCTTTTCAAAAAAACCAAATCCGGTTTTCCAGGTAGTTTATTCCAATTGCTGTACCGATAATGATAGCCAAGTGTCCAAAACAAGTGCTTAAGTTCAAGCTCGGGTTTTGTATTCTTGTTCTTAACTAAAGACATTTGCTTTCCGCGCTCTTCCTTAGTCATGTTGTCAGCCATAAAACCACCACCGTGATTATCACCATTATATTGCATTCACGACAATTTAACAAGGAAAATAATTGACCGACACTTCGCTAAAACAAGCAATTCTCCCATTTTTGTTGGTGTTGGTGAATGGCTTTCAACGCGGATATATGATATTGCTTGTTCCAGGGGGTGAACTGTATGACCGAAGACGCCATCCGCCAAGAATATATAAACAAACTCAAACAGTTAAGACTGACATTTACGCCAAAGCAAAACAAATTGTTTGACGAATGGTTTGAAATTGCAACGATACTCGTCTCTTTCTCCGCAATAGAATATTCAGTCGCCGGATTCCAAGAAGGAATGGCCACGGCTAAAGATTTGCTGCAAATTGAAGATGATAAAGAGACTTGAACTTTCAAATCAGGAGGCGAGACACATGCATAAACTGCTGGAAACACTTTACCACAGCCTATACACGCCGTTGGAGCAGGCTGAACTTCAATCAGAAATCAGCTCCTGCCATCACCAGCTGACGGAGCGACTAGGCAAACCGGAACACAGGCTATTGCTGAAAATGATAGATGACTATGACCACCTTGTGGACGTGCAGTCCATGGACAGCTTTCTCTGTGGGCTAAAACTGGGCCTGGATCTTGCATACGGACTGAAATACTACGACGGACATCTTCTCGGCGATGAAGCCGAAGAAGATGTCCGTCGGTCTATATCTGAATGATAAGTCAAGGGACGTTGATAATACTCAGAGCTTCCTCCTGGGACAGTTCACCTTTTACAAACTGATCTCTTGCGGCAGTCGCCCGGTTGAGCCATTCGTAATATTCGGACAAAGTAAGGTCCTTTTCGGAAGGAGCCTTTTTGTCCAGAGCACGGCTATACCGATTATACATCCGCCGCTTTGCCCGGTCAAATTCATCAATGACCGTCTGCCTCATAGCTTCAATCTGGTGCTTCATACCGGGCGCCACCTGTTTGCAGGTACGGTTTCGTATGAAAATGCGGTCGCAGTAAAGCGTTTTCTTCTTCGTCTTCGGAATAAAATATCTGCCGCAGCACTGGCACAGAAGGACCCTGGGCTTCATGACAATGAAATGCAGAAGTAGGAAGCAGTAATAGGTGGCGACAGAGCGGAAGTGGTATCGCGCGGTGAGTCCATCACCCAGGATTAGGTGCTGGCTGACAACGAGTTCCTTAAGAGCACAATATTTTTTGTCAAGGTCAAGAGCAATACCATCTTTCATATCATACAGAACACTGTTCAAGAGGAACTGAAACCGCATAGGATCTGAAACAGCACGCAGAAGCATGCTTTTTGTCTGGTCCGCAGAGGCCGGTGATGTACAACCCGGTGGCAGAGCATCCTCCAGCAGTGTACGGGTCAGCGTTCCGCACAGCAGGTCTTCCTGTTCCAGCGTCGTAACTAAATCCTCTGTAGTATCCAACAACAGATCGTATGCATTGATCTCTTCCTGCGTGAGATTCTTTGGTGGAGATGGAATCGCATCGGCAATCGTATTCAGGAGTTCAACAACCTGCGCATAATGCTCAAAATCCAATTCGGAGAACAGGATGATTTCATCCGCTATGGTAGTCTCCGGCAGCTCAACCTCACCCGATTCCGTAGTGAGGGTTCTTTTTATTTTCCCCTTGGGCAGCAGAGAAACGTAAATACCTTTGTCCATGGTTCACCTCCTGATGGATGTCTGCAAGTGATCTTTCCTGTTTTCAAGGAAGATCACTTTGAGATGTAAGAACCTCGTTCTTTCCTGTACAGTTTATCATGCAGGGCGGACAAATCCAAGAAGGGAGATAACAGAACATGAAAAAATTGGAAACCATCGACGCGGACACCTTGCTGTCCACACCGCTGCCGGCGACGCGGTTTGTGGTGGACCGTTTGCTTCCGGAGGGACTGCACATCCTGGCGGGCGCACCGAAGGTCGGCAAATCGTGGCTGGCGCTGTGGCTCTGTCTCTGCGTTGCGAAGGGAGAACCCATGTGGGACTTTGCGGTGACCAGGGGGGCGGTCCTCTATCTCTGCCTTGAGGACAGCCTCACCCGTATCCAAAACCGGCTGTTCCAAATCACAGAGGACGCACCGGGCACCCTGCACTTCGCCACCCTGGCGGGGAGCATCGGCAGCGGACTGGAGGGTCAGCTCAAGGGCTTCCTGGCGGAGCATCCGGGAACAGCGCTGGTGGTCATAGACACGCTGCAGCGGGTACGCCAGCCCGGTGAGAACGCCAACCCCTACGCCAGCGACTATCGGGACATCACGGCACTAAAACGGTTGGCAGAGGAACACGGTATCGCCATCCTGCTCATCCACCATCTACGGAAGATGAACGACGAAGACCCGCTGAACATGATCTCCGGGACCACGGGCATCAGCGGTGCGACGGACTCCAGCTTCGTACTGAAGGAGCGCAAGCGGGGCAGCGGTGAGGCTACGCTGTACTGCACGGGCCGGGACATTGAGTACCGTGAACTGCCGCTCCGTTTCCAAAAAGAGTCCCACACCTGGGTGCTGACAGAGCCGGTGAAGGGGGACGCTCCAGGTGTTGACCCGGAGGTAACTTTCCTCTCTGGTTTTCTGAAAGGGCTGCACAACTTTGAGGGAACGGCCACGGAGTTGAGTGAACTGCTGGAAGCACAGACGGGAGAAAGCATCCTGCCCAGCGTCCTCTCCAAGAAGCTGGTGAAGTACGCGGGAGAGTTGGAGCAAAACGGAATCCACATTGCTGCTCACCGTACCAGGGATTCCCGCATGCTGAGCATCCTCTGCCTTGACAGTGACGGCAGTGACGGGAATGACGGCAAAACCGAGACAGCGCCAGTGGCAAATTTCCTGTCACAGCCGTCACAGCTGTCACAGAGGCCGTGTTCGGCGCTGTGAGGCCGTATGCGGGGAGTTTACTGGATGGGCAGGTGTGTGTCCCCAAGGGGCCACTCCGCCCACGTTGGCCCAGAATTGGAGGAGTATTCGGAGGTAAGTGGTTACAGGAGATACGACGGAGGTGCGTTGCGGGAAAACGCTCTCCTTTAGGAGAGGCAAGCATCGCGTCCGGCTATACGCCGCCCACACTCGCCGGGGCGATGCCCCCGCACCCCCTAACCCCTGAAGGGGGAGTAGAAACGGAGGTTTTATGAAAAAGAAAAAAGAGGCCATTATCACCGCACGGATGACCTTGGCGGATAAAGAGCGAATTCAAAAGAAAGCGGAACAGGCTGGGATGACCGTCACCGATTACCTGACCACCTGCGCTCTGGGCAAGAAAATCGTTCGGGTGGAAGGAATGGATGAAATACTGATGGAACTGAAAGCCCAGGGGCGGAACCTGAACCAACTCACCACCCTGGCAAATATGGGAAAGCTGACGGTCCTGCGAGGCGATGATCTGGCGGACGGATACGCCGCCATCTGCGAACAGCTCCGGCGCATCCTGCGAGAGGTGACCTGATGGCGACCTTTACCGCAATCAAGGGCCGGGGAAAAGGCAGCGGCGCCATGGGCGGTGTGATGCAGTATGTTCAGCAAGAAAAGAAAACGCTGTGGGATGACCAGCAATTGGTGACAGGATATAACTGCACCGCCAGAACCGCATACCTGGAGATGCGGATGACAAAGCAACGGTTCCACAAAACAGACGGGCGGCAATATTACCACTTCGTCCAGTCCTTCTCGGAGCAAGATCACCTGACTCCGCAGGAGGCTCACGCCATCGGATTGGAGCTTGCCCAAAAGCAGTTCCCGGACTTTGAGGTGATAGTAGCCACTCATGTGGACACGGATAACCTGCACAATCATCTGGTGGTGAACAGCGTCAGCTACAAGACCGGGATGAAACTTCATCAAAACTCCGCCGACTTGCAGCAACACCGCCAGGTCAACGATATGATTTGCCAGGCCCACGGGCTGAGCGTTTTGCCTCCGGCACCGAAGCAGGTCAGGCAAAAGAGAATGTCCCCCGGCGAGTATCGTGCGGCAGCCCGCGGTCAGAGCTGGAAGTTCCGGCTGATGAATACCATCGACGAGTGTATGCGCTACGCCTGGACGAAGGAAGATTTCATCTCTCTGATGGAGAGCGAGGGCTACCAAGTTCGATGGACGAACAATAGAAAAACCATCACCTACACCACGCCGGACGGTCTGAAATGCCGGGATGACCGTCTGCACGACGAAAAATATTTGAAGGAGGTCATGGAACGTGAATTCAGAATCCGAGCGGAAATTATCCTTGGCGGAATTAAAACAGCTGAACATGAAGCAGGAACAGCTAGCCCAGGAAGCGCATCCGACGCGGGAGGACTGGGACGAGTTGATGGAGAGGCTGTCGGAAATTTCCCGGAAGATGGAGCAGTTGAACAACAGATTCTATCTGAGTCAAATAGAGAAGCAGAGCAAAGAGATATTGGATCTTCTATGGGCGATGAACCGGAGGCAGGAACAGGCTGGGAGGAAGAAAGAGCTGCACTTCTCGCTTCCCAGATTCTATCTGCCGGAAATCGAATGGCGGCTGGTGGCCGTGGCAGCAATGACACTGGGCGGGTTGTTCATGACCTGGTGGTTCTTGCTAAGAGGGTAGAGGATATGCAGCAACCGGAACCTGTCAGCATCCCCAGTGGGCACATTGATAAGAAACGGTGGAAAGAGCTGCAACGGAAACGCCTTGCTGCGGGACACAATCCCGATGACCATGTGGACGAGCCAGTCTGGCAGCAGAAAATGTGAGGAGAACGATGAAAGATTCAAAAGAACGTCTCGGCAGCGTTATATATACGTACTCAGGCACCGACCAGGAATTCGATGAGTTTCTGAAAATGATGATCCACGACTACCTTGCTGTGGATCATCCATACAGTGAACAACCTAATGATTGTTGATTTCGCAGAATCTGCTTTTCTCAATTTCTTTTCGTGGCTATTTCAAATCTCATGTGCTATGGTGTGTCGTACCAAACGGCACACCATAGCGGAAAGGAGGCCCCATGAGAGTCTGGCTTTACTACCGTCTGTCTCGTGACGAGGATGACGAACTGAATTCTCTGACCAACCAGCGGAAGATCATATACGACTATGCGGTCTCCCAGGGGCATGAGATCGTGGGGGAATCCTTCGATGACAACGTCAGCGGAATGCACTTCAACCGGGAAGGCATCGACAAAATTTATGATGTTGTGGAGCAGGGCCGCATCGACGCCATCATCGTGAAGGACCTCTCCCGGTTAGGCCGCCACCGCACCCAGACAGCTCTGTTCATCGACTACCTGAGGGAACACGACGTCCGGGTCCTGTCCGCCACGGAGAACATCGACTCCTTCAATGAAAACGATGACCTCATCATCGGCTTCAAAGGACTGGTCAACGACTTCTATGCCCGCGACGGCAGCCGGCGTGTCCGGACGGGCTACCGACAGAAGCAGAAAGAGGGTATCGTCATCACGCCGCCCTTCGGGTATTTCAAGGACAAGAATACGAAGCAGGTCATCATTGTGGAGGAGGCCGCTGAAACCGTTCGGTACATCTTCTCTCTGTATTTATCCGGCCATGGCATGAAAGCCATCGCACGGCAATTAAACGATGAAAAGCGCAAGACACCAGCCCAGATACAGTTAGAGCTGCTGCGAAAGCGTCAGCCCCACACCCGCGACCACATCCGCAAGAAGAATATCTGGGATTCCACGATGGTCTCTCGCATTTTACAGGATGAGATCTACACCGGCACGCTGATCTGCCATAAGAGTGAGCGAAACAAGATCAACAAGACCTTTCGATTCACGGAGCCAGAGGAGCAGTTCCGCCATGAGGACTTCCTCCCTGCCATCGTCACGAAAGAAATGTGGCAGGAGGTGCAAAACCTGATCGAGCAGCGCAAAGCCGTTCGTGTCCGTGCTGGGACTGGACACCCCATTCTGCGTTACAGCGGTCTGCTCCGCTGCAGTGACTGCGGAAGAACCTTTGTCGGAAAGCGCATCAAGCTGAAAAGTGGGGAACGGGTGGAGTACATCTGCGACACATACCTCCGCTACGGCAAGGAGCATTGCTCTTCCCATGTTATCCGGGAGGAGCTTCTGGACCAGCTCATCACGGAGGAACTTCGCTCCGCCACGCGATTGTACCAGCAGAACTGGGACCGCCTGCAAACAGTCATTGACCGCTGGATACCGCAGCAGCCTTCTGTTGAAAAAAAGTGCAAAAGCCTGCTTTCACAAATCGATACCCTGGAAGAAGAAATGGAGGTCATCCTGATGGAACGCATTCGGGACAAAGCAAACGTGGAACGCTATGACCGCATGATCCAAAAGCGGGAAGCGGAGATTGCATCCATCAAAAAGCAGCTCGCGGAGCTGGAGAGTCTGGAAGATACGCTGAAAACCAGACAGGCAGAGTTGAAGCGGGACATCCGCATGATGGACGATATTCTGGCGGAGGGTAATATCTCTGAGTCCAACCTTCGGCTCCTGGTGGAGAAAATCTACATCTCAGAGCACGACGGAAAATTGGACGTGGACATTCACCTGAAAGCTCCCTTTCGAACCCATGTTGATTTCTATGAAAAAGGCGAAGTCGTGGAGTCCGGCGCATCCTTGCTGTACGACTTTGATCGGCTGGGTGCCTTCTTTGAAGGAGACTCTTGGGAGGACGATAGGCAGGAGGCCAACACATGAGAGCATGGTTATACTATCGGCTTTCCAATGACGATGACCCCGCGCAAAACGCCCTGGTGAACCAGCGTAATATCTGCCGGGGCTTCGCGGCCGCACAGGGATATGCCATCGTTGGAGAGGCCTCTGATGACAACGTCAGCGGCATGACATTCCAGAGACCGGGGCTCAGGCATCTGTCGGAAGCGGCGGAGAGCGGTGGATTTGATGCTGTAATCATCAAGGATATGTCCCGTTTGGGACGTCACAAAACGCAGACCTCCTCGTTTATAGACTTTCTGCGGGAACACAATATCCGCGTCCTGTCCGCTACTGAGGGGCTGGATACATTCCGGGAGTCCGATGACCTGGTGATTGGCGTCCGGGGTTTGATGAATGATTACTATGCCAAGGATATTGGCAAGAAAATTCGGGCTGGATATCGACAGAAGCAAAAGGAGGGATTGGTTGTCATCCCTCCTTTTGGCTACTGGAAAGATAAGAACACCAACGAGATTCTGATGATCCCGGAAGCGGCTGATACGGTGCGGCGGATCTTCCAACTATTCCTTGACGGAATGACGCTCATGCCCATCTCCCGGATCCTGAATCAGGAGACGCGCAAAACACCGGCGCAGTTCCAGATGGAACTCTACGGCAAGAAGAAACCGGATATCCGTCAGTTTCTCTGGTCTTATACCAGTGTCAAGAACGTCCTTCAGGACGAAAGCTATGTTGGCGTCCTCTATAACCACCAGGACGAAGTGCGGGATGGCAAGCGGTTCCGAAAAGTTCCCGAAGAAGAGTGGTTCCGTCACGAGAATGTATACCCGCCCATCATTTCCAGAGAAGATTGGGAGCAGGCACAGGCGCTGCTCTAGAAACAGCGCCGCAAGCGGGCAAAAAGCAACGCTCCCTGTCATCGGTATGCGGGACTGCTTTCCTGTAGTAATTGTGGAGCTCCGCTCGTTGCCATCAACCGGTATTGGAATGGCACCTGCCGGGTGGAATACATCTGCAAAACCTATATGCGGCACGGAAAAGATACCTGTACCTCTCACCGTATTCGTGAAGAAAAACTGGATACGATGGTGTGGGAACTTGTCTCCGCATCTCGTGAAAGCCGTGCGGAGGAGCAAAATAAATTGGCGCAGATGCAAAAAATGTGGGCGTTGAGGAAACCAATCCTCGACGCCCACATTTTATTGTTGCAGAAAAGAATTCAGAAGTTGGAGCAGGAGATTGATGGGATTGTGATGGAACACATTCAGGCTTTATCGAATATTAATCTCAAAGCAAATGGCATCTGATCCAAATGGACGCCGAGTATATCGCTTATATTCAGTTTTGATTGGTTCAAATACTTCTTGCGGATTTCTGCTATATACTGTATTTGCAATATCTTCTGCAAAATGAATTTTTGATCCAGTTGCCAAAACATACAATGTATCTACAAGTTTTTCATCAATTACCTTCTGAGCAACTTCAACTGGTGCTTGGATATTGGAATAGGCAGAATCAGAAATTGCCAAAATAACTTTCACATTTATCCCATTTTCGCGGAAAGTCAGTTTTGTGTCATCTCCCATTGTATGAGATGCAATTCCATAAATAAAATCCATAAAATGAACAATTGTCTTAAAAACTTCGTCGGACGGCGGCGCAGGAAAAACTCTACTTGCGTATTTATCTAACTCGTTAAATAGGACGGGGAGAAACAGGCCATCTTTATCAATTTTTCTCAGTTTGTTAAACACCGTGACAAATGTTTTATCCGCCTTCAATTGCTCTGGAATATATTCGCGATTAAAGTAATCGTAAATATTGCGGCCGGCATATTGAGCCAACTTTTGTGTTACTATTAAGTCGGATGATTTGCAAACACTTGCAGGCATATATGTCTTTGCGTTTTGGCCAAAGCCTTTCGCACAATAATTATGTAATATACCTACGGCTTGTTTGACTTCGTCCTTATATGAATTAACATATACTACCACTTGGTTATCTTCAAAAAATGAATCCGTTGTTTCTGTTTCAGAGACCCATTCCACCTTCAAATCATAAGGAAGGAATTTTTTCAACGCTGGTGGTGCAGATTCATCAAATTTGAGTTTTGCGGCATCAATTGTCATGCATAAGCGCTTTTCAAAAGCTTTTTTTCTTTTCTTGGGTGCAAACGCTGCAATCCACACAGTTATCTGTGTATTCCACTCCCTTACAGTTTGTGGGTGGGAAAGAAGCCATAGGATCACAACGATAGCACCGATCAGAAGTGTCCATGAAAGCCCTTTGTCAATAAATTTGTTCACAACATCCCAGGCCGTCATTTATTTCGCCTCCTCAGAGAGAGATAGCACACAGTCTGGTCTGTTGCAACACATATCAACATTTTTATTCGGCATAGGAATAATCGCATAGAGATTGTTCCTTGTAATGACTTCTTTGCAATATTTGCAAGCGAACTTGCCTTGATTAAACTGTTCAAGGACTTCAAGTTTCTCCAAAAAAGCATCAATGTCTGATGAGTATACCGCTTTTAAGTGATCGTCTTTTGTAAACATAAATCCACCATGTCCTTTCGTTGTTATCACCCCCATAAAATGGAATATATACTTGAGGGGAGTATAACATAATTTGTTGCACGATTTTGTCAAACTCTACACATAAATCTTTGTTATATTCTATACTATTCTTCAAGTTTTGACAACATGCTTATAAGCGAAAACGCTGTCGGAATAAACCAACAGCGTTAATGGTGCGGGCATGGGGACTCGAACCCCAACGCATTGCTGCACGAGAACCTAAATCTCGCATGTCTACCAATTCCATCATGCCCGCGTATATGAGCGGCAGGGCTTCCTGTCGCTATTTTATTTCCCTCTGTTTTTACACGTCGAGGAACCGAGGCAGAGCAACATATCACAGGACGAGCCTGTTACTTGTGTCTGCGCTCGATTTTATCAGTTATACTTCCATCTTTATTAATTCTTCTCGTGGCCTTGACAGTGGATCATCTGGCTGGTTAAAGATTTTTGTAACACGAGCGGTATGCTTTCCTGCCCAGGTTTCTGTTTTGTCAGGATTCTTTGTTGGAAGTGTTGGTAAGTTACTATTCTGTTTGGTCAGCTTTCCCATTAACATATCCTCCTGTTAAGTATATCTTTTTTCAAAACTTTCACTGAGGTGACAGCACCTAAATCCCGCATGTCTACCAATTCCATCACAGGCGCGTGCCGTATATTTGATCTCATAGAGTATAGCACAGTTTTTCCTCTTGAACAAGAAGAATTTACGCGGTACAATGGGGTTTGAAATTATTCGCATGGAAATGAGGGATCGCTTTGTCCACACCCCGCATCGCTGCCATTCACGATCTGTCCTGCTTTGGCCGCTGTTCGCTGACCATTGCCCTGCCGGTTCTCTCCGCCATGGGCTGTCAATGCTGCCCCCTGCCCACGGCTCTACTTTCTGCCCACACCGGGTTTTCCGGCAATACCTTTTTGGATCTGACGGTGGAAATGGGCCGTATCGCGGATCACTGGGCCGCTATGGATCTGCAATTTGATGCCATTTACAGCGGTTTTTTAGGCAGTGCCGATCAGGTGGACACCGTGGCACGGTTTTTTGATACGTTCAAGAAATCTGGCACCGCCGTCATCGTGGACCCCGTCATGGGCGATCACGGCACCGCCTACCGCACCTGCACGCCGGAGCTGTGCCGGGGAATGCGGGCGCTGGCAGAAAATGCGGATGTGATCACCCCAAATCTGACGGAGGCGGCGCTGCTGCTGGACCGTCCCTATGAGGAAATTCAGCGGACCGACGCCTACGAGGTGGTTCGCCGGTTAAGTGTGGGTGGACGGCGGTCTGTGGTGCTCACCGGCTATTCTTCGGAGCCGGGACAGACCGGAGCCCTGTGCTTTGACCGTGACAGCGGCGAGAGCAAAGCTGTACAGACTCCCCGGGAGCCGCAGGACTTTTCCGGCACCGGCGACCTGTTCGCCAGCGTCCTCGCTGGAGGGGTGGCAAGGGGTGTTCCCCTTTTTCAGGCCGCCCAAGCCGCTGCGGATTTTGTCCGTGATTGCATTGCGCGCACCTTGGCCGAGGGACTCACAGAGCAGGATGGCGTAGACTTTGAGCCGCTTTTGGGGCAGTTGACCAGCAGCAAATAAAAAAGGCCGGGAAGGATGATATCCTTCCCGGCCCTTTGTTGTTATTCATCCCGGTAGCCCATGCTCCGCACATAGTTCAGATTATCCCGCCAATTTTCCTTGACCTTCACCCAGGTCTGGAGATAGACCTTCGTGCCCATGAACTTTTCCATATCCGCCCGGGCCAGAGAGCTGATCTTCTTCAACATGGCACCCTGCTTACCGATGATGATGCCCTTGTGGCTGGCCTTTTCGCAATAGATCGTGGCGTCCACGTCCACCACCCCGGAATCCCGCTCGGAGAATTTGGTGATCTCCACGGCGGTGCCGTGGGGGATCTCCTTATCCAGACACAGCAGCAGCTTTTCACGCAGCAGCTCGCCCATGACCTGCCGTTCCGGCTGGTCGGTGGTCTCTCCGTCCGGAAACAGCTGAGGACCTTCCTGGGCGTATTTCTGCAATTCATGCATCAAATCGTCCAGACCGCCGCCCTTATGGGCAGAAATGGGAATGATGGCGTCAAATCCGTCCCACACCTCGTTGTAAGCCGCGATCACCGGCAGCAACTCCGCAGGCTCCACAGTGTCGATCTTGTTGATGCACAGGATGCAGGGGATCTTTTCCTCCCGGATGCGGTCGATCAGTGCCTTCTCCGGTCCTCCCACATGGGGGATGGGCTCCACCAGCAGCAGTGCGCAGTCCACATCGCTGAGGCTGGAGGTCACGACCTTCACCATGTAATCCCCCAGAGCGGACTTGGGCTTGTGCAGTCCCGGCGTATCCAGCAGAATGTACTGGGTGTCCTCCCGATTCACAATGCCGTAGATCCGGTTCCGGGTCGTCTGGGCCTTGTTGGAAACGATGGTGACCTTTTCGCCCACCAGCGCGTTGGTCAGGCTGGACTTGCCCACGTTGGGCCGTCCGCAAACGGTGATCATGGCGGTTTTTGTAATGTTTGACATAGGTGATCCTCAACTTTCTTTGAGCGTTTTCGTTTACGTTCCGCTCCATGCGGTCCGTTTTTCTAACATACCACAGATCTGTCGGAATTGCAACCGGATGTCAAGTCTCTCCTCCGCCGATTTTCTCGCCGGAGCGGCGGGGCACCCCCAGCGGCGGCAGTTCCACACCCAAAATGAGTTTTACCAGCCACACAAAAAACAGCAGCACCAGAATCGGGATCAGGCAGGTGGTCACCAGCATAACTGCCAGGGCCTCCAAAAAGCGGTTCAGCACATTCCGCAGCTTTTCCACCGCACCGGCCGCAGCACCGGTAATGCTGTCCGTCACCTTGGAAAAGAATCCGGAAATACCGCTCTGTTCCGTTGCTGAGCCTTCATTCTGGCTGCTTTGAATGGTATCCGTAGCCTCCTTGGCCTCCTGAATAGTAGCCGCAATGGATGCCTGATAGGTATCCTCAATCAGGTCACTGACCCGGATCCCCACCGGGATTACCAGCATGATTGCTACGCTGAACAATGCCAGTTTCCACGCCAGCGCGCCCGCCGTCCGCCGCAGATGGGGGAACAGCGCCGCAGTGGCAAAGGCCGCGCAGGCCGCCGGGATCAGGACCTTGAATGCCGCACCGGCGGTGATGGTCAGCAAATATTTTTCCAGAAAAATGGCGCAGAGCACGATGAGAAAATAGCCGCTGAGATCCGCCAGCTTGTCCGCGATCGGCGTAGCCGTGTCGCCGGGCAGCAGCGTAATCGCCGCCGATGCCGCTGTGGAGGCCGCAGTCAGTTCCAAAACCGTCTCCTGCTTTTCCTCCAGTGCGGCGATAGACTTCTGGTAAAAGGCCGGGTCCGTGGTGAGTTTGGCCACGCCGAATATGGAAGCCAGCGCCAAAATCACTGCCGCCGCCACACAGATTATTCTTATTCCGATTGTTCTGGTCATAGTACATTCCCCTTTGCAAGATATAATCTCATCATACCCCGCTCCGCTCTGTTGTCAAGCACTGGCTTTCAAGCAAAAAATCGGGGAAACTTTCATAAAAGCCTCCCCGATTTTTTGAATTTATTTTTGAAGCCGATGCAGAATTTCCGCCAATTCCCGTCGGGTAACGGCTTTTTCCGGCTCCGCAAGCTGGGCCTCCGTCAGGATCCCAGATTTTCCTGCCCAGTTCAGGTCTGTGTTCTCCTCCTGGTGGGTCTCTTCCCAAAACAGTACCATCGTCGGCACCTTTCGGGAACTGGCCACCTTACCAGAGGGAAAAAATCCCTGGGTGGAACCGCCGCCGTCCAACATCAGCGCATCCGCCACGCCCAGGCCCAGCAGCTTGTTTTGAAGCTGCTCCCGGGTCAGGCTGGTCTTGTCGCACCACAGGCAGATCCGTCCATCCGGCATCCAGCCCACAGCTGTCCGGGCTGCGGAGCGGGCCACATCCGGCGTCAGGCTTCGCTCCAGCTTCGCCCCATTTTTCAAAAGAGGCACCCCGGAAAGGAAACTGCCGCCCCGATCCGTCAACATCTGGGGCTTCCCATCAGAACCGATGGAAATTCCCCAGTCCTGATAGGCGTCCCGACTGATGACCTTGCCGTCGATCACCGTCCAGCCAACCGGCTGAAAGCTGCCGTTAAACAAATAGCCGTTGATGATGTGGCTGCATCCGGACTCCCGCTTCACCTGCGCCAGAGATTTCCGTTTGCTGTTGTAATAGATCTGCGCTCTGGCGCAGGCAAATACATCAGTCATGGAGCCGGACGGCGCTCTTGGCGTAGCCGTCCTCGTCATAACTGACTGCAAACCTGCCGCCGGGGATCCACTGGATCTGCTCAGTCCCGGCAAATTCCATTCTGCGGCGCATATCCAAGGTACGCCGGGCCTCCTTGGGTTCCTCTTCTGCAGGGATAAAGCCCTCCTCCATCTCTGCATCGGTCCAACCGGCCACGCCGCCGTCGGGATTCAAGTGGAAGTTGGCCCCAGCCGCCTTCAGCTCGGCATTGATCTCTTCAATGCTCTTGCCGGACTTTTTCCCTTCGCTGATGATTTTCTCAAACATCTTTTCCATCTTCGCGCTCCTTTCCGCCCTCAGTCCTTCATCTGTTTGCTGATCTGATCCACGCCTGTGGCCGCGAGGCCGCTGACGATTCCCACCGCAGCGGCGGTCAGCGGGTCCGCCGCCGGAAAATCCGTCATGACCAGCATCCCTACAACGCCCAAGATCCCCCCGCAGACACCCACGATCACCGGGATCCACTTATTGTCCAGACCGGACACCTTAACGATCCAACCCACGAGGTAGCAGATCACCGTGATCGCCGCCACGCCTGCCATACCAAATGCTGAAATATCCATTCCTGCTCCTCTCTGTCCGCCATCTCAAGAGATGGGCTGACGCCGCTGCCCCTGCTCCAATTGCTCCAACCGGCGGTCCATGCCCCGGATCTGTTCCTCCACCACCGGCACCCGCCGTGCGAAATGATTGTGCTCCCGGACCTCCCGGGTCAGCTCCGTGAGCTTCTCATCCGTTACCGCTTGGGCCGCCCGGTTGCTCAAAAGCACCCCCAGCAGCGTCACACAGCCGGTGATGGCGGCGGTTATGATCTCACTCATGTCTCATTCCTCCGGCGGCACCGCCAGTTGAAAGCTCTCCCAGGTATGCTGTGCCGTCTCCACCTCATCCCATGTATATTCCGCCGCTTCACATTCTGCCCAGGTCAGATAGCGGAAGTAGAACTCCACCTCTAAATGACAGGGTAGAATATCTAAAATAATCTTCCTGATCTGGTCGAACTCCGCCGGCACACCGGCAGTTCTGGGAAATACGACCCGCAGGCTACCGTCCGCCTTTTCCTCCGCTCTGGCCCGGATGCCGCAGCCGGTGAGAGTATCGTTGATGGCCTCCGGTGTCAGGCTGTCCTCGCTGATCCGCAGCAGCGCGGCGATGGCCTCCCGGCGGTCCTCTTGGGTCACGGCCGCAGGCTTGTGAGCAAACAATACCTCCCGGCGGTCAAGACCCTCGCTCTTCGCCGTGGCCAGCAGGCTTTCCCGTTCCACCAGCTCTACCAGCCCACTGACGCTGTCCAGCTCCCCGCCCAGCGCCGCCAACTCGCCGCCGTTATGGGGTGCTCGGAGATTGTAGAGACTCAAAGGGGCCAACAGGCGAATCAAATACTGCTCATACACACGACTCACGCCTCCTCTGTCACTGTCACCGTCCCCAATACCGGCAGCACCGTGTCATTGGCCGCCAGATCAGCTGACGGGGCCGTAATATGACAGTTCTCTACACCCGGCAGAGCATAGATTCTGCTGTTCAGCTCCGCCAGCTTCACGCCCCTGCCTAACAGCTTTCCGTTGAACTGCTCCGCCAGATCAGCCTCCACCGCAGTCTTCACATTGGCAAAATCCGTCCCTTCCGCCGTTTTTACCGTCACTGCCACGTCCACTGTCGCGGCCGTAGGCGCTTTTACCTGCACGTTCACCGCGATCTCCCGGCTTTTCTGAAAAACCGTCTGAAGCTCTGTCAGCAACTTCTCCGAGGGAATACCATCCGGTGCCGATACATACACATCCACTGTCCCGGCGCCCCGGGCTTTTCCCACCGCCTTGGCCGCTGCCACACCCTCGTGACGGCAGGCAGTCAGCTCATACCACGCGGCGTTGGCTCCATTGGGCAGCCGCTGAAAGCTGTCCAAAATCCGCTGCCGCAGTTCCTCATCCGTTTCCTCCGACAGTCCGCCCGTGAATGCCTTTTCATTGGTGACTGCCGTCACCGCCACGGGACACGCCGTCAGCACATGAACTGTTCCGGCTCCCACGTTCCCGCTGCTGCCAGTCTCCACGGCCTCCGCCGCCACGGTCACCGAAATCTCCCCCGCCGGGATCGTCCCCGGCTCCGTAGTCCGGAACCGGACAGTTCCCTCCGTCATGCATACCGTTCCGGTCTCCACGCTCACCGCGCCGGTCTGTGCGTTGGACAGCCGAAAGGTCAACTGACCGGTCGCCCTGCTGGGTGCCTGTCGGACGATGCCTCGCATGGCTCCGTGGCGGTCCAGATAGACCCCTGCAGCTGTCTGTGGAAAGCTCTGCCCCAGCACCCATTCCGCCTGTGCCTCCAACGCCTGGATCTGTGCCGCTGCCGCCCACAGCCGCACCGACAGGTCGCAGTCCTCCTGAAGCTGTCCGCCCCGCCGCTTGGCGTAGGCCACCAGCATTTCCCGATAGATCGTCTCCGTCGCTCTCACATTGTCACTCCCTCCTGCCCCAAGGCCACCTCCGCCGTCAATCGGCGTTCGTCTTTGACGGCGTTCACCGTCAGGGACGCCTTTCCGCCGTTCTCCGCCAGCGTCACCTGCTCTACCATCAGGCCCGGCTCATCCCGGAGGGCCTCCAGTACATACTGTTCCGCCGCAACCTGCCGTTCCGCAGGACGCAGCCGGTCCAAAGTCCACAGTCTGCTGCCGAAATTCTCCATAAAGGGAAACTGCCCCCGCCGGGCAGTCAGTTTCATCAGCACCCGCTGCAAAACTGCCTCGTCCCCCTTCGCTGACTGTAATCCGTTTCCCTGCGGTACATAATCACCGTTCACCAGCATCAGCACTACAGAATCCCTCCCTCTCCGCAGGTGCAAGGTTTGTAAGGCTGCCCGTTGATAAGAAGTTGTCCTCTGATGGAAATTCGCCCTGTCAGTTCAATCGTCCCATCCTTCTGCAAATACACATTGCTGCCCTTCGGACCGTAAATATAGACCTCCCCCGGCTGCATCCCCTTTGGGACCTCCGCCTGCTTACCGCCGCAGACGCACTGCTCCTCTCCGCCGGGGCCACCCTTAATGACCAGCACGGAAGCCCCGCTCTCCGGCAGCCACACATAACCGCCCGGACCGTAGATGGGTAACTGCCGCACTTCGCCCCGGGTCACCACTCCCATCTGATCTCCCACTATGGTAGAGATCCCCTGGTCGGCATCCGCCGTGGGGACCGCCTGCTTCATGCTCTGTGCCAGCCACATTTCAACCACACTCCTTCAATGTCCAGATCATCACGGCTCCTTCTCTGGCGGAAAACCGGTTTTCCGTTTCCGCCACCCGGTAATTTCCGGTAAGGCCCAGCTTTTCCATTCTCACCGTCACCCGATCCCCCGGAAATGCACCAAAGCTCCCCGGCAGCGTTACCGTCACCGCCTGCTCCTCCTTTTTGGATTGTTGGATCTGGTATTCTCCCGTATAGCGCATGGCATCCCAGGTGCTCCGCCCCGGCGTATAGATCACCCGGCGGCACTGGCCGCCCTTGGCGATCATCTCCGGATTTTTCACAGAGTAGCTGACATTCTGCCGCTTGTCGATGACCAGCGCCTCCGTCAGCACGCCGTAGTGATCCTCCCGGATTCGGCAATTCAGCACCGGACTGCCGCTGTCAAGGATGATTCTCTTTCCACTGTCCTGTTCCGGTGTTGCCAGCAGCTCTCCGGTTTTGGCAAACCGGGGTAGGAAGCCTCCATAGGTCCGGCAAAACTCCGAAATCACCTTCCATTGGCTGATCCCCGCCCCGGCGGTATAGGGCACCGTGGACCTCAGATTCGCCGCAGCCCCGCAGGAAATTCCATAAGGCTCCGCGTGACAGCGGATCAGTTCCCGCAACGTCACCTGCTCATAGGTCACAGGCCGGGACTCGTTATCCAACAGCCGTGCGGCGTATCCCCGGCCGGACAGTGTCACCGTCATCCCCCTGCTGCCCAGTTCCACGGTATATTCGTCCACGATTCCCCGTAACTGTGTCATTCCATTCTCAATGGCGGCGAAACCCGCCGCCATTCGCAGCACTGTCAGCATTTCCGGCTGATACACCGCCGTCACGGACCAGCTGTCGCAGGGCACCGTCCCCGTATGTCTCACGTTCCAACTCAGCAGCGGCGGCAGGTCATAGACATGATGGTCTGCCGTAAAGATCCGTCCTGTCACGGCAGCCTCACCTCATTCCCCGGATAAATGAGATTGGGATTTTTGATCTGTGGATTGGCAGCGATCAGGCTGCTCAAGGTCACGCCACAGCGCCGGGCAATGCCCCACAGGGTATCCCCCCGCTTTACGGTGTATACCCGCCCGGCTCCATGGGTCTCTTCAGACGCCGCCAAGCCGCTCCCCGGCCACGTCCTGCCGTCATTGTTTTCCGTCAGGCCACCATCATAGCCGCTGTCATCCTCCCAGAACGCAAAGCTGTACCGTACATAGTCCGGCCGCGGCTCCTCCGTCACAGATAGGGCGACGAAATACGCCCGGTCCGTCCGCCACACGGGATGCGTCAGCATCCCCGCTCCCGGTTCCTGAAACACCGCCGCCAGCGCCTTGAATTCCTCATAGGCCCCCGGCCCCGCAAACTCGCCCTCGCCCCGTAGAATCCGGCAATTTACGCCCAGATCCTGCAAAACGCAGCCGCCCAATGGTATCTTATGGGCCGCCATCTGCCGCCGGTATTCCACTACAAAGGTCTCCGGATTGTGGGGCCAGGTGTAGTTTTTATAACGCATGGAGGATAATCTCATGCCATTCCTCCCTCTTAAAACATGGTAAATCCGCCGTCATACCGCCGTGCGTCCCGCTGAACAGCCCGGGAGATGTCCTCCACCTCCGTCGCCGCCCTGCTTCCTTCCGCCATCAGCAACCCCGGCAGGGTCCCCGTAGAAAACGGCTCACTCCGCCAAAAGGCATCCGCCCGGCGGGCCTGTTGAAATTCTTCTGCCTGCGCCGTCAGCCCATCCAGCAGTCTGTCATCAGCTTCCGCTTTGTTCCACGTTTTCCGCTTTGCAGATGACAGTGCTTCACCGCTTTCCGCCTGACCAATCAGCTTTCCCTGTTCCGCCGTTGGACGGGAGATCCCCTTCTCCCGTCCAGCAGGCGCTTTCTCAGCCCCCTCCGCAGCACGGCGGAGAACTTCCTCCTCCGCCGTGGTCTCCTCTTTGGAGGGGCCGCCGGTCAGCAGACGGTTTAGCGCTGCCTGCTGGCGGCGCCGCAGCTCCCATAAATAGTCCACCGGCTCATTCCCCCTTCATATCCGCAAACCGCTGAAGGTCGAAGGTGCCGCCTCGCTCCTCCGGCAGCGCTTCTCCCTCCGCCAGCCGCAGCAGAAGGTCTTCCATTTCGCCGGGCGTCAGGTCCCGCAAGACCTCCAGCTCATCTCCGTAAATCGCTTCTCCCTGACAATAGCAGCTATCCCGCAGAATGGCGGCGTTGCACAGCAGCGTCCGTTCCAGCGGATCTTCCACCCTCTCCCGATAGTACCGCCACAGCTCCAGCAACTCCTCCGCTGTCAGCGGCTTCAGAGCGTCCACTGTCCTCATGCCGTGGTCTCAATGCGCCGGGCCGCCGTCAGCGTCACCCGTTCCGCCACGGTGGCGTTCAACTCCCCGTCCTCCTGAATGCCGCTCCACTCACAGCCGCTGTAAATGACCTTGCGGTCCGGCTTGCAGATCACAAGAGAGAAATCCGTGAGATTATAGAAGTCGATGCCATCGGAAATGGCCGTATCCGTGGCGTACAGCCGGGTCAGCTCCACGGTATAGCTCTTCTGCCCCTCAATGGTTGCCACCGGCTCACTCTCGCCGAAGGCCTCGATATTCTTGCTGGACTTGGCTGCCTTGGCCCGGTAGCTCTGCACCACGGCGATCTTCCGCCCGTCCAATTCCAGATAAATGTCCGCACTGGTGGGAAATCCCTTCATATCCGTCCCTCCTTAAACCGTCAGATGCACCGTCAGGCGGATCTGGTTCAACCCATGGGCCACAGCAAAGCTGAACTCCACCAGACACACCGTCGGATCGTCCGCTGCAGCCGTCACCGCCACCTCGCCGTAGCTTTCGATGATCTGTGCGTCCTTTTTCTTTTCCAGTTCCACAATGGTCTGTGCCCGGATAGCTCCCCGGCCCTGAGCGGTGTTCTTGGCTCTGGCAAACTTGCTCCGCAGGGCAGACCGCACCGCAGGGATCACATCGTCGGCAATCAGGACGGTTGTCAGCTCCCGCCAGGTACTGTCGGCGGCGCTGCCGGTTTTTGTCCGGGTAGTGATGCCCCGCACCGGGGACACCACGCCCCCCACGTCCTCCAGCGGCGTTACGCCGCCTTGAACCAGCAGGTCAATGTCATTGTCACTGTAAACGCTCTGTAAACCGCCGATGCCGTACAGCTCCGCCCCGTTCAGGGGTACTGCCGGGTCCGCACCGCAGGCAATAGCACCTGCCACCGCCGCCGCGGCAAACACACCGGAAAGGGCTTTGCCGCTCTCATCCTTCATATCCGGGCCAACCAGTACCATTCGCTCACTGTTGATGGCCTCCGCCCTGGTCACCAACTGCGCCGCCGTATCTCCGCTGCCGCCGATGACGCCGATCCGCTCCCCTCTGGCCGCAGATGCCGTTTCCACGGCGGTTTTCAGTGCCTTCTGGATGGTCAGCTCGCTGCTGTCGCACACCACCACCTGTACATCGCAGTTAGCCAGGGCGGCAAACGCCGCCTGATAAGCTTCCAATCCCCCGCCTGCACCTACCCGTACCGCGTAAACCGTGGATGCGCCGTTGGCAAACAGCAGCTTCAAAAGTGTGCTCATGCCCGGCGTGTCAGCGCCGTCCTCACCAAAGACCTCCACACCGGCACCATAACCGGTCAGTGTCACCGCTGTATTGGCCGTTCCCTTAACGGCCAGGGCCGCCACGCCGATCCGTTTGGCCGCCCGACCAGCAGACGTCACGCCGGACGCGTCATACACCGAGTAGACCCCCGGCCGCTCATGTCTCATCTCACTCACTCGCTCATAACTCCTTTCAGTCGGAAATCCAGAAATTCTCCGGACTCCACGGCGCTCTCCGTCAGAAACAGGGCTCTGCATTCCAGAACGCCCCGCCGCAAGAACATTCCCGTGGTCTTCTCCCAGCAAATGGCCTCCCAGGTAAGTTCCCCGGTGCGGACTCCCTCCGGAAGCCCGCCCAGCAGCACCTCGGTGGCCGTTTCGCAGCCGCGTTCGCAGTCCGCCGCCCGATTCGCCCGCAGTTCCACGGTGATCTGCCCGAACAGCTCCTTGCCGTAGCGTTCCCGGACCGCCTGAGTCTCCGGGTCCTTCATCTCTCCTAAATAATGGCAGAAGCCCGCCGTTTTTCCGCTGGCCGCGCCGACACCCACCGCCGCAACCACACCGCTGTACGCCATGGCCTGCTTCTCAGGGAACGCCTCCATAGCCTGAATCCCGGCCCCGCGCAGGGCGTCCAGCACCGCCTTGCGGATCTGTGACAATTCCTTCATTCCGCTGCCCTCCGCTCCGGTTCCAGCAAGGCCCACCAGTGATTGATCTCGTCCGACAGGGCGTGTTCCCGGCTGCTTCGCACCCGAAAGCTCCGTCCCCTCCAAATGACGGTATCCCCCGGCTGGACCTTCTCCAGCCCGGTATACCTCCACAGCCGTTCGTCTATCCAACCGATGGGCGTCTGCTCTCCCGGCACTGTCTCGTCCCGGGCAGCGGCGGGCTGGATAAATGCCCGGACGGACTTTTCGCCGTCTCTGCTCCGCAGCGTTACGGTCTGACCATAATGTTCCAGGATCTCCCCCATCACGCCGGTCATCCCCGCACCCCCCTGAAGCAAAACTCCCCGGAGGCGGCATAGGGACGCATCAGCCGCTCCGCCGTCTGCCGCAAGGTCTCCGCCATCACAGCCGCGGATTGACCGCCGCTCTGCCGTACAGTCACCTCACCCACGGTAAAGGACTCCGCCCTGCACCTCTTTCCCATGTAGTCCGCCGCCGCCATGAACGCCGCCGCGCACCGCAGCGCGCCGCCGCAGTCCTCCTTCGTCACACCGGGGTCCAGACGGCTCTCCCAAGCCGCCTCCGCCGCTTCACACAGCACCGCCAGCAGCGGGTCCTCCTGAGAGGCGCCGCACAGCTCCGCCGCTAATGCGGCCGCCGTTATCTCCATAGGTCACTCCCCTTCCGTTTCCGCTCCACCGCACCGGGAATCCCGGTGCGGTGGACAAGCTCAGACCTTCAGCACCTTGGCCGCGTCGGTAAACAGCTTGGCAAAGCCGGAAACCGAGGTAATGGCTGCCCGCTCCAGCTGGCGGTCAATGAGCTTGTCATACTCCACCACCACTTCGCTGCCGCAGATCTGCTCCAGAGCATAGTTCTTGTCCAGGCCGATGATGGTGCCGCTGGGCACGGCACTGGATCGCAGCAGCTTGGCCCCCAGAGGAGTGGTCAGCTTACCGGTGGCCTGAAAATTCAGCCCGGTATTGGGATTCTGGAACTCGCTGAGCTTCAGCATGGCCAGCATCATGTCATTGCTCACCAGCATGGTATTCATGGTATAGGGATCGAACTGCGCCCAGAAGTCCAGAAGTACGTCATAGCTCAGAGCACCCTTGCTGCCGCCGATGGGATTGCTGCCCACCTCATAGACCTTGGCGGCATTGTTGTTGCCGTCACCGTCCTTCAGCACCTTCACGGCATCCTCCAGATGCATCCGGCCCATGTACGCACCGATCTGCCGCAGCGTCACGGCAAACAGGTCCAGTCTCTGAAAGCGGATGGCCTCATAGGGAGCCACCAGCATACGGCCCCGCTTATGAAGCCGCACCAGATTCTCCTGGGTATGAATGGTAGTCTGGGGGATCTGCGCCCCCTCCTCCACACGTTTGAGCTTCTTTTCCTCCTCCGTAGGAGTGGATGCGATGGAACGGTAATCCATACCGTCAAAATTGGTGACGGTGGCGGTGATGTCCGGCAGGATGCTCTCCTCCTCCATGCCCTGACGCACCACACGGGACACGAATTCCGGGAACAGCACAGCGGACTCCGTAGACCAGAAGAACTTCTCCACTCTATCGCTGCCCGCGCCCTTCACCTTGATGTCAAAGCGCTTGAGCTGACGTTGGAAGGCGTCCAGTCCCTCCAGAGAGGTGCCCTTGTAGTTCTCGCTGGGGTCCAGAGCTTCCAGCGTCTGTGCAAAGCTGCGGCCACTCTGACTGTACATACCCTTTTCCAGTTTCAGATTTTCATAATGATAAGCCATATTCTCTCCCCCTCCTTACAGCACAATGGTCACGGTTTTAGCGGTGGTATCCACTTCCACGGCAAGATAGCCCTTGCCGCCGTCGGAAACAACCTTCACGCCGCCGCTGCCGTCCGCTGCCAAAGAGTTCCAACCAGCAGCAGGCGCGGAAGCCCCGGTGTAGCTTACCGTCACCATGCCCCCCATAGCCACAGAGCAGGCTTTGCCGTCTCTGGCCACGGACAGCACCACACCCTCAAAGCCGTCATTGTCCGCGCATTTGGCAACTGTTCCGTTGCCGCTGACCTTCACCACCTGCCCCGCGGACACACCGTCGCAGGCAAAGGTGGCGGCCCACTGGCCGATGCCCTCATAAGAAACGTTCATGCAATTTCCTCCCTCATATTGTGTTTGTCCCATCAGACAAGGAACACCGCTTCATCCTCCCGCTTGGTCTCCGCCTGCTGCCGCAGCTGCGGAGCCACAGGAAATTTCTTCGCGATCTGGGCCTCATAGGCCCTCTTTAACTCCAGCAATTCCGCCTCATCCAGTCTCCCAACGGCCTTGGTGAAGATTTTTCCATCCAGATGCCCGTCCGCCAGCATAGCAAGACGCACCACCTCCCGGCGCAGCCCAGTCAGATACCGCTGACCCAGCTCTGCCTGCTTGCGCAGCATTCGCAGTTCTGTCCCCTCGGAACCAAACCGTTTCACCACACCGGCCCTTGGCTGGGCAGGCACCGCCACAAAGGACCACTCATAGGCATCCTTTGGGTCCTTCAACTCCATAAAGCACAGCTTTTCGCCGTACATCTGGCCCCTCATATGGCCGCAGGCGCCGTTTTCCGCACCGCACACGGAGCACACGCTCCGCCCCATGCTGCATCCCACGCTGACCTCTTTCTTGATACCACCCTCGATCTCCGTGATAAGCTCCTGATTCTTCTCCGTCCGCATGAGGTAGGCCCACCCCTTCAGCCAACGGTACTCATCCCCCGCCGCCGTCACAGTACCCGGCTCCCGCACCACCTCCGTCCGGTAAATGCGGGCCGTCTGGCCCTTAGCGGACCACTGGTGATCAAAGATTCCGCTCTTGCCTAAAAACAATTCTCCCAGTCGGTCCAGATCCTCCGTCCCGAACCGCTCAAAGTCCCGGTCCACCTCGTTGTCGCACAGCCGCACGCTGAATGTATACACCTGATCCGCCGTCAGCTCCGCCTTGCTGAACCGGTTGATCTGATCCAGTTCTTCCTTTGTCAGCATCCGTTTCCTCCTGTCACGCTTTTTTCGCGGCCCCCGCCGCCCTGTCCTCAATTTTACCTTCCGCCACGTCATTCTCGATTCGCAGCTTCCTCGCCTGCTCCCGGTACAGTTCCGCCTTGGCTTCCTCTACCTCATCCTGCAAGTTGATATCCTCCCAGTCCACCCGGAACGCCGCCGTCTCTCCCTGCATCCGCATCCACATCCGGCAGATCTGCTCCACCACCGGCGTCAGCGTCCGTCGAATAGCGGTGATCTCCGTGGTGAGCATGTCCGCCTGCTGGGCGCTCATCCGCTCCGTGGAGTTCCAGTTCAGCCCCAGCATAAAGGGCGGAATGGAGGTCTTCGCCACGATCTGCTCCAACACCTGCCGCACCGGCACCTGACTGTCCAGAATGGGCGCGTCGCCGCCGATGACCTTGATATCCACATCTCCCACCGCCACGAAGTCCCGGACACTGCCGCTTCTGGTATCCTGCATAGCCCGGCTCCACTCGCTGGCAAGAAGCTGCCCCCGTTCCGCGGCATTGCCGTCGCCGTCCCGGCAGGTCACGGCAAACCGCATATTGCCGCACCGTTCCCAGTTGACCCCCACCGTGTTGTAGATCTTCATCAGAATATCCGCCATAAACGGCAATCCCCGCAGCAGCGACACGCCGTAGGGGTGCTCGGCTTCCGGATGCAGCGGAGTGAACAGCAGCAGCTCCTGATACGGCAGCGCTGCCATCCGCCCCCGCTCATCCGGCCCGAAAATCTGAAAATCCAGCGGGCTTTCTCCCTCTCTTAGCTCGATCCGGTCCATCCGTCCGCACAGCAGTGCCGCCAGATCCCGGTTTCCCGCCGCAGGCACCATCTCGCCTACGGCGCCGCCGCAGATCAGCAGCGATTCCAGGTACTGCTCCAAAAAGGCGTTGATACCGTACTGTCCCCGCCCCGCCGGGACCCGCTCTAAAAAGTCCCGCAGCCGCTTTTCTGTCTCCGGATCCTCACAGAACACCAGCGCACCGCCGCTGAGGCGGATCAGCTTGCACACGGCGGCGTCCACCACCGGTACAGCCTCCCGCACCGCCTGATACAGCCGCAGCTCTCCGCCGCGCTGAGGCGTAAAGCTCCGCAGCCCCGCATAGGGATGCCGCTCCCGGTCCCGCAGCTGCATAGTCTGGGCCGTTGCCGCTTCATCGCCTCTCCTTTTCCAAAAATTCAAACGAACCTCTCCTCCCTTCGGAAATCGGTCTCCTACTCTCCCGTCCACACCCGCTTTTGGTGTACAGTCCCGTACAACATTTTATATATTTCCTAACGGTATCCGCCTCTCGCCACGCTGACTGCCGCAAATCCGCCCTTTTCCCCGCCTGACAGATCCATGGCAAAGTACCGCATCTCCACCGTTGGGCCAACCGGCTCCCAGCCACTTCGTGTCTGCCAGCCGGGGCCCTGCCTCGACACCGCCTCGCTTCTTCCGCCCCCGGCGGCGCTTCGGCGCTGTCCATGGCATGCCGTGTATTAAAATCGGAACACGATCATGCCTGCCGTCTCACGCTGGTCACAGCGAACCCCCCGCTTCGCTTCCCCACCAGATCCATGGCAAAATACCGCATCTCATCCATGGCGTGATCGTGCTCCTTTTTCGGCGCATCCTTTCCTGCCTTTTCGTCCCAGCAGTAAAGGGCCATCTCCCGCAGGCAGTCCCGGCAGGTATTACACAGCACGATCCGCCTCTGCCGCAGCAGATCCGCCGTCACCCGGATGCCGTCAGCCACATCGTTGTTGGCCTTCTTTACCCGCCAGCCCCGCTGCCGCAGGGTCTCGATGAAGCTGGCCGCCGACGGGTCCACGATCACCCGCTGGATCTCCCGCCCTGCCGCCAGCCGCTCCAGCATATCCGCGTACTCCGCGTCGGTTTTCTGCCGTCCCTCCCGGCGGGAATCGTAATAGGCCTCCTCTACCCGGTACCAAACGCCGTCCCGTTCCCCCCAAAGACCCATGGACAGTGGATTCACCGTCCCGTAATCCACGGATACCCGCCACCGGCTGAAGGCCCCCTCCGGCACCGGTGCCGCATCTCTGGCCGGGTCGAAAAAGTCATATACCAAGCCCTGAGCCGCCGCCCATTCTCCCTGCACGAACCGTCGGTAAAACACGCCCGTATACAGCCGCTCATACCGCTGCCGGATCTCCGGCGACAGGCCGGGATTATCCGCCATCGTAAAGTGCAGCCGCAGCGCCCCCCGGCTCTCCGCCTTCTCGATCCACTCCTTGTAGAACCAGTGCTCCGGCCCCTCCGGATTGCAGTTGAACCACAGCTTACTGCCCCGGACGCTGCACCGGGCCACCGCCTGCTCCACGAAAGACCGTGGCATCAGCGCCGCCTCGTCCAGCAGCAGTCCCGCCAATGTGCTCCCTTGGATCAGCGCCGCGCTGGACTCGTCTTTCCCGCCAAACAGCAGAAATTGATTCCGTTGCCCGCCAAACTCCACCGTCAGGGAATTGGCGCTCCTGTTTTCACGCACGATCATACCGATCCGCCGCAGGCAGGGGACCAACTCCGTCAGCAAATTCCGCCGCAGCGCCCCCACCGTCTTGCCGCACAGAGCAAGCTGCCGTCCGTCAAAACAACTCTGGGCCCACAGAAAAAAGGACAGTCCCATGCAAAACGTCTTTCCGCTGCGGACTGCCCCATCGCAGATGATAGCCTGCCAACGGTTCTGCCGCCACCAGGTCAGCACCTGCCTTTGCTTGCGGGAAAACCGGATCATATCATTTCTCATTCCAGTCTCCCGTTTCCCCCGGCAGCGCCGCCAGCGCCTGAAGCAGCGGATCCGCCTGCTGGGGTTCGCTGGCCTCCAACAGCTTCCACAGCGTCTCTAACGCCCGGACCCGGTCCACCAGCTTGACCTCTACGCCCTTTTCTGTTACCCTTAGTTCAGACACAGCCGACAGCTCCAAGCCCTCCGGCTCCGTCTCTCCCCGGCGCAGCGCCAGCGTCACCGCATCATCCACCCGGCCAAAGGCCAGCCGTGCCAGCTGCCGCAGTACATCCTCCCGCTTCAGCTGCGCCGCCGCATCGCAGCGCATCCGTTCCAGCTTCTGTTGGGTCCCTTTCTGCCCCAGCATGGCGTAGCCGTCCCGTCTGCCGATCTCTGCGGCAGCCTGCTCCGGATCCATGGTCCGCAGATAGGCCCTGCAAAAGCGGCCATCCTCCTGTTTCTTCTCCAAAGCCGTCCCCCCATTCCATCCCTCCGGCAGATTTTCAGAAAAAGTGCATCTCTCTGTGCAACGTCTTTTCAAGACACATCCAAAGCTCTGCACCTTTTCTCTTTCCTCCCATTTAATTTTTAGCAACAATTTAACGATCCGTCTGCTATACTGAAACCAGCAAGGAGGCTTCCTATGTCTCATCCCAATTCCAAATCCAAGACCAGCCTGGCCACCCTATTCCCCTTCTCCATGCGGGACCTCATTGTCACCGCGCTGATCCTCTTTGTGGCCGTGGCCTTCTGTATCCTACTGCAGAGGCTGGACCCCAGCGCCGGCTTCGCCACGCCGGTTTTTGTGCTGACTGTGCTGCTGACCTCCCGCCTGACCACCGGCTATTTCTGGGGTCTTTTCTCTGCGGTGCTGGGCGTCATCGCCGTCAACTTTTTCTTCACCTTCCCCTATTGGGCCTTCAACCTGACCATCACCGGCTACCCCCTGTCCTTCCTGACCTTTCTCAGTGTTTCTGTCATCACCTCCGCTCTGACCACCAAGACCCGCCAGTTGGACAAGCTGCGAATGGAAAATGAAAGGATCCGGATGCGGGCCGACCTGCTCCGCTCCGTATCCCATGATATCCGCACCCCCCTGACCTCCATCATCGGCTCCACCTCCGCCGTGCTGGACAATCCCGACCTCTCCCAAGAGGATCGCCGTTCCCTGCTGGAGGATGTGAAGCAGGAGGCCCAGTGGCTGATCCGCACCGTGGAAAATCTCCTTTCCATCACCCGCATCGGCAGCGACCGAACAGAGCTGAATAAGCAATTAGAGCCGGTGGAGGAAGTCCTGGCGGAAGCCGTTCAAAAGGCCCGCAAGCGGCTTCCTGACATCAAATTCTCTGTGGAGGTCCCGGCGGAGCTGCTCATGGTCCCTATGGACCCCATCCTCATCGAGCAGGTCCTCTCCAACCTGATTGAAAACGCCGTCATCCACGGCCAAACCACCACCGCCATCCATCTCCGGGCGGAAAAAACGGAGGATAACTTCGCCGCCTTCTCCGTTCGAGACAACGGTCAGGGCATCTCCCCGGCCCTCCTGCCCCACTTATTCGATTATTCTATCCGCCATGCCTCTCCCCCCACGGGAGATGGCAAGCGGAACATGGGCCTGGGGCTTTCGGTGTGCAGCGCCGTGGTCAAGGCCCACGGTGGGCGTCTCACCGCCCATAACCACCCGGATGGCGCGGAATTTATCTTCTGCCTGCCCATGCCCCCCGCCGATCCCGCTATTTCCACTGATTTATCCAAGGAGGAAACCCTATGAACATCCGTGAAAAGATTTTGGTCATTGAGGACGAAAAGAGCATCGCCCGCTTTATCTCCACCATTCTCACCGCCAATGGCTACGAGGCTATGCGGGCCGCCAGCGGAGCCGAGGCCATGTCCATGATCTCCTCCCACTGCCCGGATCTGGTGATTCTGGATCTGGGCCTGCCGGATATGGACGGTCTGGACATTCTGCGCCAGCTCCGCAGCTGGTCCACCCTGCCGGTGGTGGTGGTCTCCGCCCGCTCCCACGAGCAGGACAAGGTCTCCGCTCTGGATTTGGGGGCCGATGACTATCTCACCAAGCCCTTTGGCACCGATGAGCTGCTGGCCCGTGTGCGGACGGCCATCCGCCACACCCGCACCGCCACCGGCAACAGTGAGATCGCCCAGCAGGGCACCTACACCGTAGGCGACCTCACCATCGACTACAACAAGCATCAGGTTCTCGTCCGGGGTGAAAACGCCAAGCTGACCCTCAGCGAATTCCGGATCGTCGCTCTGTTAGGCAAGCACGCTGGCCGTGTGATGACCTATGATTCCATCATCAAGGAGCTGTGGGGGCCCCGGGCCAGCGGCGATAACCAGATTCTTCGGGTCAACATGGCCAACATCCGCCGGAAGATTGAAAAAAATCCTGCCGAACCGGAATACCTTTTCACCGAAGTGGGCGTGGGCTACCGCATGGCAGAATCCGAAAACTGACGTACATAAACAACTCCTCCGCCAAAAGGCGGAGGAGTTGTTCTGTCTTTTGAAGATGTCCCGCGAGACGACCTCCAATTCCGCGTTTTCAGAATGACCGGCCCGTCTCCCGCATAGAGTGCAGTGCACCCATTTCTCAAAATCAATGCTTGGGAGTGTCGAACGATGGCAATGTCTTATATCTGGTCCGGTCTGGTGATCCTCTCCTTCCTTTGGGGCTTTTTTCACGGGAACCTCAGCGCCGTGGCCGCCGCCGCGCTGGACGGTGCCCAGTCCGCTCTGGAGCTGAGCCTTTCTATGGCCGGCATCCTCTGCCTTTGGAGCGGCGTCATGGAGATTCTGAATGTCTGCGGTCTGTCCCGCCGCATCGCCGCACTGTTCCGTCCGCTGCTGCGCCGCCTGCTGCCCAACGCCAGCCGGGACGAGGAAACGCTGGCGGCAGTCTCCGCCAATGTCTCCGCGAACCTTCTGGGCCTTGGCAACGCCGCCACGCCGCTGGGCATCCAAGCCGCCCGGCGGATGGCCCGAAACTGCGGTGGCACTGCCAGTGACGAGCTGTGCCTGCTGGTGGTGCTCAACACCGCCTCCATCCAGCTTCTGCCCACCACCGTGGCCTCCGTCCGGGCTGCCTTCGGCAGTGCCGCCCCCTTCGACATTCTGCCCGCCGTCTGGATCAGTTCTCTCGCCTCTGTCACGGTGGGCCTGCTCACCGCCCGCCTTCTCTCCCGTCGGAAAGGAGGCCCTGCATGAACCCCTCTGACCTCATCATTCCCCTGCTGCTGGCGGGAGCCGCCGCCTGCGGCACCGGGCGCCGGGTCAACGTCTACGCCGCCCTAACCCGCGGCGCGGAGGACGGTCTCACCGTCCTGCTCCACGTAATCCCCGCTCTGGTGGGCTTACTCACCGCCGTCAGTATGTTCCGGGCCTCCGGTGCCATGGATGCGCTAGCCCGGCTGTGCGCCCCGGTTTTGAACCTTCTGGGCATCCCGGCGGAGACCGTGCCGCTGATGCTGGTCCGCCCCGTATCCGGCAGCGGCGCACTGGCCGTTGCCAGTGATCTGATGGCCGCCCACGGGCCCGACAGCTACATCGGCCGGGTGGCCGCCGTCATGCTGGGCAGCACAGAAACCACCTTTTACACCATCGCCGTCTACTTCGGCTCCGCCGGCATCGTCCGTACCCGCCACACCGTCCCGGCGGCGCTGGCGGCAGACCTCACTGGCTTTCTCACCGCTGCCCTCACCGTGCGGCTCCTGTTCGGCCCCTGACATTTGCAAATTCACGCAAAAAAAGCACGGCAAAGCCGTGCTTTTTCGTTTTCCTTATGCAGGTTTTCTCACCTTTCGTTCAAATGCGCCCGCAGACGTTCCAGATTCCCCCGCATGAGCGTCACATACGTCTCTCCCCCTGCCAACTCATTCGGGGACACGTTGTGGCAGGTGTGGAACATGGCAGTTTCCGCCCCCGCCGCCTCGGCGATGGCGTCCGCCACCAGATGATTGGAAAACTCAATATACCAGACAGTCGAAATCCCTTCCTCCCGTACCTTGTCCGTCAGAAAAGCAATGGTCGCGGCGGACGGTTCCGTCTGGGTGGAGCATCCCGGAAATGCCGCGTAGTACCGCAGATCAAATTCTTCTGCGAAATACCGCAGTGGGAACCGATCTCCAAACACTATGGTCCGGTCCGGCAAGCTGTCAAAAAACGCATGAAATTCGCCATCCAGAGTGTCGATCTCCTCCGCATATTTCTCTGCGTTGGCCCGATACCGCTCCCCATTCGCACTGTCCAACTCCGCCAGCACCTCCCCAAACTGCCGGGTGATGGCCGCGGCGTTGGCCGGGGCGGTCCAAACATGCTCATCGATCTCCGTCACGGTCCCTAAGTGGTCGTGGTCATGGTCATCCTCGTCCTCATCGTGGTGATGCCCCACTTCCTCCTGCATCCCCTCTACATGCTCCTCCTCCAGAGTCTCCACGCAGTCGATCAGTGCCAGTGTCCGGCCCGTTGGCTCCGCCGCCTCTAAAATCGTCTCTACCCACTGGTCGGAGTCCCCTCCCAGATACAAAAAGAGGTCACAGCTCTGCACCTTCAAAATATCCGCCGGAGTAGGTTCATAGGAATGGCTCTCCGTCCCCGGCGGCAGCAGCAATTCCACATCCGCTAAGTCTCCGGCGGCGGCCCGGGCAAAGTCATACGCCGGAAATACAGTCGCTACGATGTGCAGCTTTCCATCCTCCGGTTCCTGCACGGATGCCGGTGCGCATCCTGCCAGCAGCGCCAGTGCCAGCATACAAATCAACAGTTTTTTCACAGTGGTCTCCTTGTAATTTGAGAATCATTTTCAAATAAGATACCACATCCGCCCCCAAAAAGCAACCCCGACTATCCGTCGGGGTTGCCTCTGTTTTCCTGTTTACTTGCTGCGCTTCAGAACCTCACACAGCAGCTTCCACGTCCGCTGGACGGACGCGATGTGCATCCGCTCTCTGGGCGTATGGATATCCGTCAGATCCGGGCCGAAGGACACACAATCCAGTCCCGGCAGCTTTTCACCCAGCAATCCGCACTCCAGACCGGCGTGAACGGTCTCCACCACCGGCTCCTTGCCGTACTGCTCCCGGTAGACCTCGATCATCCGCTCCCGGAGGGGAGAATCCGGCAGATATTCCCAAGCGGGATAGTCGCCGACCACGTCCACACGGCCCCCCAGCTGCTCCGTCAGGCACCGCAGGCGATCCCGAACCATCTGCTTCTGGCTGGCTACGCTGCTGCGGACGGAGCACACCGCCGTCAGTTCATCGTCGCCGCATTTCAGAATGCCTATATTCAAGGAAGTCTGCACCAGACCGGGAATATCCATACTCATGGCCTGCACCCCGTTAGGCAGGCAGGTCAGCATACAAAGCGCCTTGCCGGTGGAGGCCTCGTCCATCGGCAGGCTCTTGGTCTCCACCGTTTCCACAGCTACCGTCAGACCGGGATCCGCGATCCGGTATTCCTTCTTCATCTCCGCAGCCAGCGTCTCCGCAGCCTTCCGGGCCGCACTGCCGTCAGCCACGGTGACCACCGCCGCCGCCGCCGTGGGAATGGCGTTACCCTTGCTGCCACCCTCGGCGGACACCAGACGCAGCTCCGTCACGGCGGCCATGGCCCGCAGCAGCCGCCCCATCAGCACATTGGCGTTGGCCCGGCCCTTGTTGATCTCCACGCCGGAGTGTCCGCCCACCAGACCGGACACCCGCACCGCCAGCGTCTCCCCGGCGAATTCCTCCCGGATCAGCGGCAGATGGCAGAACACGCTGCCGCCACCGGCACAGCCCACGGTGAAGATCCCCTCCTCCTCGGAGTCGATATTCAGCATGGTCCGCCCTTGCAGAGGTGTCACATCCAGCACGGCGGCACCCAGCATACCGATCTCCTCGTCGGTGGTCAGCACAACCTCCAGCCGGGGATGCTGCACGGTGGTGTCCTCCAGCGCCGCCAGTGCCATGGCTACGGCGATGCCGTCATCGCCGCCCAGAGTTGTTCCCTTGGCGCCTACCAGATCGCCGTCCACAAAGAGGTCCAAGCCCTCCTTGTCCATATCCTTGGCGCAGCCCGCCTCCTTTTCGCATACCATGTCCACATGGCCCTGCAAGATCACCGCCGGGGCGTCCTCATAGCCCGGCGTGGCCGGGGCGATCAGGATCACGTTGTTGGCCTCGTCCTGATAATGTTCCAGACCCAGCTTTTCGCCGAATGCCACGCACCAGTCGCTGATGGCCTTTGTGTTGGCGGAGCCGTGAGGAATGGCGCACATCTCCTCAAAAATTTCAAATACCCGCTTCGGTTCTAAATTGGACAGGATCGCCATGTTACTTCTCTCCTTTTTTCTGCAATTTTATTTTGTTGCCTTGTTCATCCACGATATAGGTATTGTCCAGCTGCCCTTTCAAATTGCCCAACACGGAATCAATGTATTCCCGCCGCAGGGCGGCGCGCTCCATCTCCTCCCACTCCGTCAACCCTTCGGGGCTTTTTGCCTTCTTCGCCAATTCGTTGATCCGGTCTATTTGCTTTTGTTCCATATTTACTCCTTTTCCGCGGTTTCCCGTTCAAAAACGAGGTCTATCGTTTCTATAAAGCCGCCTGCCCGTTGGGTGGCCGGGATCCAGCCCGCAAACCGCCATCCGTCGGCAGCCCATTTCCGGATGATCTCCTGATGGCCCACTGTTGCCAGTCCAACGCCGCCCAAAAAGCTGTACCCGCCGGAGCCGGTGCAGTCCACCCGTTCAAATTCATATTCCAGCACAGAAACCACCTCTCACTTATAGCACTGCACGGTGATGGGGATGCGGCCCTTTTTCGTCAAGGCTCCCACCTCCGTCAGCTCAAATTTCCCAAAGCCCCTTGCAGAGACCGTATCGCCCTCGGAAACCGTCCGATCCGGCTTCGTGCACTCCCGCCAGTTCAGCTGCACCCGGCCGCTTTCGATAAGTGCCGCTGCCTTGCCCCGGGCCATGCGGAAGCCGGTGGAGCACACGGCGTCCAGCCGCAGGGAGGACACCGTATCCCGCCGTTCCTCCCGTCGGATCTCCGGGATGTGGACGCAGCCGGGGTCGATCTCCGCCACCCGCAGCTTCACCCGTCCGGCGGATTCCCAGCTTTGCGCCAGAAATTCCGCCACGGTATCCAGCACCAGCACATCAGCGCTGTCCGGCCCTACTAAAATATCTCCGATTTTCTCCCGGACGATCCCCATGCCCATGAGACTGCCCAAAAAATCCCGGTGGGTCAGATTCTCTCCCTCCCGGAAGGCCGCCCGCAGACACCGGATGGGGCTGTACGTTCCGGCGTCCGAAGGGTCCATCCAATCCGGCAGGAACAGGAGCACCGCCCGTTCCGCGCCGTCATAGCCGCCCCAGCGGATATATGCTGTCTCCGGAATTCCCGCCGCATGAAGCAGATCGGCGGCCTGCGCCTGCTGGGCGGGGCTTAAAAAGTCTGTTGCCGCCGGGATATTCCGCTCTGATGCCTGCTTGGCCCGATCCAGTACCCGGGCCAGCAGCGTCCGGTCCTCTCCCAGAGCGCCGCACTGGTCCAGCAGCTTGCTCTTATCCATGGCGCAGCTCCTGTGTCCGCACCAACCGGGCATAAGCGCCGTTTTTCGCCATCAGCTCATCATGCCGCCCCAGCTCCGCCACCCGGCCGTCCTCGATCACCGCGATGCGGTCCGCGTTCCGCACGGTGGACAGCCGGTGGGCGATGATGATGGTGGTCCGCCCCTGGGAAAGCCGTTCAAAGGTCTCCTGCAATTTTGCCTCCGTCACGCTGTCCAGCGCCGAGGTGGCCTCGTCCAAAATCAGCACCGGCGGATTTTTCAAAAAGATCCGGGCAATGGAGATCCGCTGCTTCTGTCCGCCGGAGAGCAGCGTCCCCCGCTCACCCACATAGGTCTCCAAACCGTCAGGCATAGCTTGAATATCGTCATAAATCTCCGCCAGCTGCGCCGCCCGGATGACCTCCTCCTCGGTTGCCTCCGGTTTGCCGCAGCGGATGTTGTTCAGAATACTGTCAGCAAACAGAAATACGTCCTGCTGTACCACGCCCACCTGCTGCCGCAGAGAGCGCTGTGTCACGTGGCGCACATCCTGTCCATCGATGCGGATATCACCGTCCGTCACATCGTAAAATCTTGGGATCAGCTTGCACAGGGTAGACTTTCCGCCGCCGGAGGGGCCCACCACCGCCAGCGTCTCTCCCGCCTTGATATGCAGATCCACATCGTGAAGCACATCCAGATCCCCCTCATAGGCAAAGCTGACGTGGTCCACATCCACCTGTCCCTTTACGTCGGTCAGCTCCACGGCGTCCGGCGCGTCCTTCATGGCCGGCTCCGTCCGCATCAGCTCCAGAAAGCGGGAAAAACCGGCAGTGCCGTTGGCCAGCAGCTCGGAAAAGTTGGCCAGCTTCCGAACAGGGTTCACAAAGGTTGTGATATACAGGCTGAAGGTGATCAGGTCCACGGTGTTCAGCTCGCCCCGCATAATGAGGACGCCGCCGGCGGCGATCACCGCCACGGAGAGAATGGACAGGAAGAATTCCATCACGCCGTTGAATCGGCCCATCGCCTTATGAAATTCCTTCTTGGAGGTTTTATAAACGTCATTGGAGACATTGAACTTCTCCAGCTCCTCTGCCTCGTTGGCAAAGGCCTTTGCCGTGCGGATACCGGAAATGCCGGACTCGATCCCCGCGTTAATGGCGGCGGTTTTCTGCTTCACATGGCGGGACGCCTGACTCATCGACCGGCGGCAGGTCCACACCACGATCAAAAACACCGGCAGAATGGCGGCGATCACCAGCGCCAGCCGCCACTGGATCGTAAACATGATGACAAGGGCGCCGATGACGGTCACGCCGGAGATGAAAATATCCTCCGGGCCGTGATGGGCCAGCTCCGTGATCTCAAACAGCTCGCTGGTCAGGCGGCTCATCAGGGCGCCGGTCCGATTGCGGTCATAGTAGCCGAAATCCAGTTCCTGCATGTGGCGGAACAGATCCCGGCGGATGTCCGCCTCTACCAGAATACCAAAGGTGTGCCCGTAGTAGCCGATGATATAGGTCAACACGCCCCGCACCGCAAAAGCCGCTGCGGCCACTGCCATCACCGTGAAAAAGGTGCAGTATGCGTTCTGCGGAAGCAGCTCGTACATGCACCAGCGGGACAGGTACGGAAAGGCCAGATCGATCAGCGCAATGGTAAGGGCGCAGACCATATCCAGCACAAACAGCTTCTTATGGGGTTTGAAATAAGACAGAAAGATCCGCAGATCGGACCGCTCCTGAAATTCCTTGGTGGTCATGAAAAATTCAAAGCTCCTCTCACAGAGTACAGCCGCTCTTTCCGGCTGCTGTCCGCCTCCGGCGGACCGATAGCTGCATCATACCATGATTTTCCCACCTTGGCAATGGGGAAACAACCCCCCGAACGCGCCGCGTCCGGGGAGCTGTCGGAAAAGCGTATGTTCAGCTGTTGGCCAGATAATCTCCCTTCATGTAGCCGGTGGTGGTTTTTCCGCCGTTGCCGGAGAAGGTGATCTGATACCAGCCGTCACCGGCGCTGGACACGATCTTCACATCGCTGCCGTTTGTCAGGGATGCAATGGAATCGTAGCTCTTGCCAGGACCGGAACGGACGAACACACCGCCGCCGGCATTGATCACCTTACCGCTGCCGGTTTTCAGGGCCCCGGACGTGGTTGTGGTGCTGCCGGCCGTACCTGTGGTAGTACCCGTGGTTGTACCTGTTGTGCCCGTGGTGGTGCCGGATGCACCTGCGGAAGTGGTCCCCGCTGTGGTTGACAGGAATTCACCCTTCATATAACCGATGGTATCCCGGCCGCCGGGGCCGGAGAACGTGATCTCATACCAGCCGTCCCCGGCGTCCTTCACCACCTTCACCTCGTCGCCGTTTTTCAGGGAAGCAATGGGCGTACCGCTGGTGCTGGGGTCCGGTCGGACATTGACGCCGGTAGCGGCGTTCACCACAGTGGCGGTACTGCCGGTCGTTGTGCCCGGCGTGGTAGGTGTTGTGGGTGTAATGGGCGTGGTGGTATCCGGTTCATCCGGCATCACGCCGGGATCCGTATTGTCCTCAGGCTCCTCCGTCTCGCCCGGTTCCGAGGGATTCTTCTCCGTGCTGTCATCCGGCTGCACCGGCGTCACCACGCCAGGTTGAGGCGTCACCGGGTCCTTGGGGCCGGTAGGACTTTTGTCATCCCGCAGCAGGAAAAGCAAAATCCCCGCCATGATCAGGATCAGCACCACCAGTATCGGCGTCAGCACGCTGAAATGACGGCTCTGCCGGGCCCGCCGGCCTCCCCGGTCCTTGCCCTTTCGCAAAACCTCTTCCTCCTCGCAGAAGGGGCAATACTTATAGGTATCGGAGTATTTCTCCCCGCAGTCGGGACAGCGCTTCATCGCCATAGTGGTCCTCCTTGTATCCGCACTCGACAGTATCAGACTCTCGTAAATTTATACTTTACATAATACCGATTTTTGTGCATTCAGTCAAGTAGAGCCGGGTCGATTTCACAGGAATTTCATACTTTTTCTTGCTTTCATGTTGTCGGACACCTATAATAAAATTATATACTGTCAACCAAACGTGAAAAATACGCCTGCCATCACCAATACGCACCCCACGTGCCCGCTACTTTATATGAAATGGGAGGTTCCTCATGAGTACCATCCTGATCGGTATCGCCGGCGGTACCGGCTCCGGCAAAACCACCCTCACCCGGCATCTGAAAGAGCATTTCGGCCCGGAAGTCACCGTCATCGGCCATGACAATTACTATAAGCGTCAGGACGGCAAGACTCTGGAAGAACGGGCCAAGGTAAATTATGACCACCCCGCCGCCTTTGATACGGAGCTGCTCATCGAGCATCTGAAGGAGTTGAAAGAGGGCCGCCCCATCCGTTGCCCGGTCTACTCTTATGTGGAGCACAACCGCACGGAGGAGACCCGGGAGATCCTCCCCACCAAGGTTATCATCGTAGAGGGCATCCTGATTTTCCAGAACCCCACTCTCCGGGATATGTTTGACATTAAGATCTTTGTGGAGACGGATGCCGACGTCCGCATTCTCCGCCGTGCTTTGCGGGATGTGGAGGAACGGGGCCGGACCCTCCAATCCGTCGTCACCCAATACCTCACCACGGTAAAGCCCATGCACGAGCAGTATGTGGAGCCAAGCCGCAAATTTGCCGACATCATCGTCTTGGAGGGTGGCCGCAATCTGGTGGCTCTGGAGATGATCATGCAGCGCATCCGCGCCCACATCGACACCCCTTGAATTTTCTAAAATCGAAGCGGAGATGGCTTTTCCCATCTCCGCTTCGTCATATTTCGGCATGATTATACATTTTGGAATCATTTTGCCTGTCTTTTACGGTTTTTCCCCGTCTGGCGCCAACAACTCCAAAACCTGACTCTCTCCCAGCACACGGATTCCGTGTGCCCGCAGCAGTGCCGCCGTTACGCCGTCCCCGGCGGTGAGGGTGCCGGTAAATGTGCCGTCATAAACGGCTCCGCAGCCGCAAGAAGGGCTTCGCTCCTTCAGCACCGCCGCCTTACAGCCCAGCAGCTGATATAGCCGCAAGGCACACGCCGCCCCCCGGCGGTACTGCTCCGTCACGTCCTCCCCGGTGCGCATCACCACCCGGTCTCCCCGCCGTTCCGACGGATTTCGCGGGGTGGGCAGACCGCCCATCTGCTCCGGGCACATCGGGATCAACTCGTGGCGCCGCGCCAGTTCCTCCACCCAGAGTTGTGGCTTGGATGCGCCGTCATACCGGCAGGGAAGGCCCAGCAGACACGCTGAGATCAGAATTTTCATTCTATTCCCTCCCCATAGCCCGGTGTTCCCGCTGAAGCTCCCGGTAAAGCCGTCCCGGCGTCCAGCTTCGGTTGTCCGGCGTCAGCACCGCCTTCAAGCACACGACCCCGGCCTGACGCAGCGCCGCCAACAGGCCGTCCAACTCCCGCTCCAAACCGCAGAATACCAGCATCTTCCCTCCGATGGGCACACCACTCTCTCTGCCAGTCTTTCCCTGGGCTAAGGCTTCCAGCGTTAAACCACAGTTCTCCTTCGCCACCGGCACGGCCTCTCCGCCGAACTGCTGAACAATACCCGCCACCGTTAAGATCTCCGGCAGCGTTTCAAACCCAAACAGCAATACCTTTTTCACAGCTCTACCTGCTTCCCGTTCAGGACCGCACTTTCCAGCCGATCCCCAGCGTAACACAATTTCAGGGAGAAAAACGGTTCGTCGGAATCCAGCAGCCGCAGAAAGATTTGATCTCCCTCCCACATGGGCAGGGTCAGCAGCTCCGCCTTTTTGATCCACGCCAGATCCCCCTCGTCGCAGACGTGAGGTTCTCCGGTCCAACCGGTAGCGGTAAACAGGTGCATATACTCCGTGGGCCACTCCGTATTCACAAAGGTCACCAATCCCCGGTAGCGGTAGTCCGTCAGGGTCAGGCCTGTCTCCTCCCGGCACTCCCGCAGCAGACAGTCCTCCGGGCTTTCCTTGTCCTCAAACTTGCCGCCAATGCCGATCCACTTATCCCGGTTGGCGTCATGTTCCTTTTTCACCCGATGGAGCATCAGGTATGCGTCTCCCCGTTCCAGATAGCACAGGGTGGATTGCAGCACAGAACCACGTCCTTTCTCTGTTATTATACCTGCTTTTCCCAAAAAAGAAAGCCCCGGCAAGCCGAGACTTTCTTGCTGATGCGTTCTGATCCGTTCCGCTTTTTGCTTACTCTCCCATGACCTGAAACACGATGTCCCGCACCCGATCCCGGGTGTCGCACTCCACCAAGGTCAAATTCTGCCAGGGTCCCAGCGTCATTCGTCCCGCCACAATGGGCACCGTGATGAAGGGGGACAGCAGCAGCGCCTTGATGTGGGAGGAACCGTTGTCATCATGCCAGGTGTCGTGGTGCTGATAGTGGATCACCCGACCCTTTTCGTCCCGGTAAGGGGAAAACACATCCAGCGCAGCCTTCAGGTCATGCCCCACCAGTCCCGGCTCAAATTCCAGCGTGGTCAGCGCCGCCACGCCGTCGGTTGTGAATCCGGTGATGGTTCCATTCTGAATGCCCTTCTGCCGGGCTGCCTCCTCCACCGCATGACGGAAATCCTCCGTGACATCGATCATGCCCATGTGGGCCTTGGTGTGGTAGGTTTTTGTTTCCGTATAAGCGGCCATTACCGTATCCTCCCTGTTTTCAGCTTGTGTTCCGCCGTTTGTTCAGCGGCCTTGAAAGAGACCTCCGGCATTTTTTCCTTATTCCTCCGGATCCGGCAGCAGACAGTCCACCGCCGCCCGGTCCGTCCGGATGGATTTGCACAGAGATGAGACCGCCTTGTGCCGGGGATCATTCTTATAGGTCTCCAGCGCCGCCCGGTCCGCGAATTCCGAGATCAGCACAGCGTCATAGTCGCTGCCCTCCATACCCCGGAGGACCTGACAGCTTTTCAGCTCCGGGATGGCTCCGTAAAGCCCCTGCAAGCCAGTGAGGAAAAGGTCCCGCTCCGCCTCCGTGCCGGGGCGGAATTTCCACATCACGATGTGCCGCAGCATCAAACGCCTCGCTTTGCGTTATAGGCGGCAATGCCCTTGCCCAAAAGCTGAATGGCCCGGCGCAAATAGTCGCAGTTGTGGACATAGGCGATCCGGATTTCGCTGCGGCCATCGGCAGGATCGGCATAGAAGCCGCTGCCGGGGGCATACATCACCGTGTCACCGTTGTCCTCAAATTCCTCCAGCAGGAAATACTGAAGCTTTTCCACATCGTCCACCGGCAGCGTTACCATCATGTAGAAGGCGCCGTCCGGCGTATGGAACTTGGTGCCGGGGATCTTGTTCAGCTCCTCTACCACAGCGTCCCGCCGCTTCTTGTACTCGTCCCGGACCTCCTTGAAGTAGGAAGGCTGCACATGCTCGTACATGGCGGCGGCGCCCGCCTGATCGAGGGTGGCAGTGCACAGACGGCCCTGGCACAGTTTCATGGCCTCCGCCATAAATTCCCGGTTCCGGGAAATGATGGAACCAATGCGGGCACCGCAGGCGGAAAACCGCTTGGAAATGGAATCCACCACGATCACATGATCCTTGATGTCCTCCAGCTCGCAGAAGGTACCCATGGGCTCGTCATCGTAGATAAATTCCCGATACACCTCGTCCGCCACCAGGAACAGGTCATGCTCCTTGACCACGTCCGCGATGACCCGCATCTCCTCGTGGGTCAGCACCAGACCGGTGGGGTTGCCGGGGTTGGTGACCAGAATTGCCCGAGTGCGCTCGTTGATCTGGGATTCGATCAGTTTCCGGTCCGCAAAGCGGTAGCCGTTGTCAGCGGAGGTGGGAATGGGATGGATCACGCCGCCGCTCATAAACGTAAAGGTATTGTAGTTGGCGTAGAAAGGCTCCGGCACCAGCAGCTCATCGCCATCGTCCAGGATACAGGCCATGATGAATTCCAGCGCCTCACCGCCGCCGGAGGTGGCCAGAATGTCCTCCCGCTCCAGCTTCACGCCCAGTTTGGCGTAATAGCCCCGCACAGCGTCGATATAGGCGGGCAGGCCGGAGGCAGGTGCGTATTCCAGTGTCGGCTCCCGGAATTCCCGGACCGCCTGATAGAAGGACTCAGGGGTCTTTACATCCGGCTGGCCGATATTCAGATGGTAAATGGTCCGGCCTGCGGCAACTGCCTGATCTGCGCAGGGGTTGAACTTACGAACCGGAGATAACTGACACTTCAAGATCTTACTGGAAAACTTCATGGGACTTCCTCCTCCAAAATGGAAAATAAAAATCGCCCCTGACTCCTGTCAGGGGCGAAAAAACTTCACGGTACCACCCTGATTTACCCGCACGCGCGCTGCGCGGGTATCTCATGTCATCCTGTAACGGGGATGGGTCGTCCCGCTCCTCGCGGGCTGCTCCAAAGCGGCGTACCATCTCTCCTGACCGGGGGCTTGCACTGTCCCCCCTCGCTGAAGGTCGGTCTGAAACGGCTGACTTTGTCATGGCTTTTGTCGATTTGAAATTCATTATAGACACTTTCTGACATTTGTCAAGTGGAAAAAGCCTGTTAATTTTCAAACAAAAGGCGGCGGGAATTCCCGCCGCCTTTGTTATTCATCGCCTGTGTCAAACGGCGGCGCATCCTCAACTGCCGGAGCGCCCCCCATCTGCATTTCGTCCCACTGTGCGCGGGTGATGAGCAGTTGTCTGGGCTTGGAGCCTTCAAAGGGTCCCACGATCCCCCGTTCCTCCATCTGGTCCACCAAACGGGCCGCCCGGGAATACCCCAGTTTCAGCCGTCGCTGCAGCATAGACACAGAGGCTTGTCCCGTTTCCAGCACCACATCCACAGCGGCGGGCAGCAGCTCGTCCTCGTCGCTGCTTTCCGTATCGGCGGCAGCGGAGGCACCCTTGCTGCCCTTGTTCTCCTTCTCCTGGACGGACTGCTCGATCTGGGCAATGACCTCCTGAGAGTAGTTGGCCTCGCTGGTCTCCTTCACATAGGACACCACGTCCTCGATCTCCTCCGGAGAGATAAAGCAGCCCTGAACACGGGTGGGCTTTCCCTCACCCAGCGGGGCGTAAAGCATATCGCCCTTACCAACCAGCTTTTCCGCGCCGGTGGTGTCCAGAATGATCCGGGATTCCAGAGAGGATGCCACTGCGAAAGCGATCCGGCTGGGGATATTGGCCTTCATCAGGCCGGTGATGACGTCAGCAGAGGGCCGCTGAGTGGCGATCACCAGATGCACACCGGCGGCACGGCCCATCTGGGCCACACGACAGATGGATTCCTCCACCTCCTTCGCTGCCACCAGCATCAGGTCCGCCAGCTCGTCAATGACCACCACTACGCTGGGCAGCTTTTCCAGATTCTCTCTGACGGCGGCCAGCTTGTTGTACTCCTCCAGCTTCTTCACGCCGTTTTCCGAGAAGGTCTTATAGCGCTTCATCATCTCAAACACGGCCCACTGCAAAGCGCCCGCCGCCTTTTTCGGATCTGTCACCACCGGGATCAGCAGGTGAGGGATCCCGTTATAGGGGGCCAACTCCACCATTTTCGGGTCCACCATGATAAAGCGCACCTCGTCCGGCGTAGACTTATACAGCAGACTGATGATGAGGGAGTTGGTGCACACGGACTTACCGGAGCCGGTGGTACCGGCGATCAGCACATGGGGCAGTTTTTCAATATTACCGATGATATTCCGCCCGCCGATGTCCCGGCCCAAGGCGAAGGCCGTCTTGGAGGGATGCTCCATAAAGTCGCGGGATTCGATCACATCCCGAATCAGCACCGGCGTCACCGTCTTGTTAGGCACCTCAATACCCACCACAGAGATTTTATTCGGCACGGCGGCAATACGAACGCCGCTGGCGCCCAGCGCCAAGGCGATGTCGTCCTGCAAATTAGTGATCTTGGAGAGCTTTACCCCCTGATCCAAGGTAAACTCATACCGGGTGACCGACGGCCCGTGGATCACGTCGCCTGCCTTGGCGTCCACGCCGAAGCTGGCCAAAGTCTCCGCAAGGCGGCGGGAATTGTTCCGCAGCTCCGCCCCGGCAGCCATGTGGTTCTCTCCGCCGTTTTCATGCAGCAAACTCACCGGCGGGTAGCGGTATTCCGCCTCGCTTCCCGCCATATTTTCGGCAATTTCCGCCGTGACCGCAGCCGTCTCCGCAGCCACAGCCTGAGCCGCCGCCTTTTTGGACAGCGGCTCCTGCACAGCAGGTGCGGCAACAGGCGCCGTCCCCTGCGCGGGAGTATTTACTGCGGCAGGAACCGGGGCATTCTCCGGCTGCTCCGCCGGCGTAGACACCACCACCGGCTCCATGGTGGGGATTGCCCTGGCCGGGGGCTGCTGGCCGATAGGCACCGGAGCCGGTGCGGGAGACGGATGGGCCCGCGCATTGGCAAAGGGATCGCCCTCGTCCTCCATCACGCTGACCACCGGTTCCGCAGTCCCGGACTGTGCCACCACCTGCGCCGGGGTTTTCTGCTTATCGGACTTATGCCGGAAAAAGCTGGTAAAGCCAGTCTTTTCCGGTTTGGGTGCCGGAGCATTCACCGGATCGTCCACCGGAATATCAATCCGGGACCGGGCGCTTTCTGCTGGGATGGCAGCAACGGTCTCCTGCGGCCGCTTCGCCTCTCTGACAGGCTTCTCTGGTTCCGGCTCCTCCTCGTACTTGGGCCGCTCCCGGTGCTTCTCGATCAAGGCCCCCACGGTGAGCCGCAGCGCCACCATCAGCAGCACCACAAACAGCACCGTAAAGATGATTATTGACGCGATTTTGGAAAATACAGCCACAGACCCCTGGCCCAGTGCGCCGGAGATCACGCCGCCGCATTTCAAGGCCACGCCGTCTTTCCACATGGCCGGGATGATCCCGATAGAGGAAGCATATGCCTCCTTCACCAGCAGCATGTGGCACAACGTTCCCAGCAGCACCGGCAGCAGCAGCGCGCTGGTCACCCGCAAAGTCACAGGCCGTCCATGGTGGAACAGCAGAATGCAGCCCGCCAGCACCAGCGCCGGTCCAAACAGCCAGTAGCCATAGCCCAGCAGGCCCTTGATGAGAACAGCCAGCCAGTCAATGAAGATCGCGCTGATTCCAAAATAGCTGACAAATACGCACAGTGCCAGGACCAGGCATACCACGCCGCCTACCTCCCGGCGGATAGGCCGGGGCTGCGGCTTTTTAGCGGTAGTCCGGCTGCCGGATTTGCCGCTTGTTTTTTTTGTTGTTTTCTTCTGTGATGTGGAAGCCACGATCAAACCCTCCGCATATTGAAAAATCCATGGACGTGCCAAATAGACCTACCGAACTCGGGGTCACGCCCCGACCAGCGTCAAAATCACGGTCAGCAGACCCACTGCCCAGCAATAATAGGCAAAGGCTCCGAATTTTCCCTTTGCCGCAATCATCTTCAGCAGCCGGATGCAGGCATAGCCCACAACAGCCGCCACGAGAACGCCCAGCAGGTACACCGGTACATCTTTCCAGATGACCTCTCCCCTCAGTGCGTCCTTCAGGCTCAGAATATTCGCACCTAATACAGCAGGGATCGACATGATGAAGGAATAGCGGACCGCAAACTTCCGCTCAAAGCCAAGGAAGCAGCCCACGGAGATCGTCGTACCGGAGCGTGACAATCCCGGACAGGTAGCCAGCGCCTGCGCAGCACCTACGATCAGCGCATCGGTCATCCGGGCACTATGCTCATTTTTACGTCCCTTCCGCACCCGGTCCGAAGCGAACAGCAGGCAGCCCGTCACGATCAGCGCACCGCCTACCACATACAGATTACTGCTCAGACTCTCGATCCAGTCCTTGATTCCCAAAATTGCGAACAAGGGCAGTGTACCCACGATCACCAACAGGATCATCCGCCGCGCCGGAGGCACCGGGGTAGGCGTTGTGCCATGGATCAGGTCACTGATCCCCCGGAAAAACTCCTGGATCATCTCCCAGATTTCCGGCCAATAAGCCACAAAAACCGCCGCCAACGTGCCCAAATGCAGCAGAACGTCAAAAAATCCAGGCACCTCCGCAGCGCCCTTCACACCTAAGATCTGCTCTACGATTGCCAGATGTCCGGAGCTGGAAATAGGCAAAAACTCTGCCACGCCTTGAACCAGGCCCAATAAAATGGAATGTAACAGCGACATAATATCACTTCCTTGCGAAATTTCATAAGTAAATTTATGATACCACACTGCGCGAAAAATTTCCAGAAGATTTTGGCAGTTTACATAAGTTTATCACCGCCATTTTCTCCCCCAAAAGCCGCTATTTCCATAAACAAGCAAAAAAAGCGACGGTCAAAAGACCGTCGCTTAGTGTTGGCGCTATCTATCTTCCCAGGCCGTTGCCAGCCAAGTATTGTGGACAGAAATGAGCTTAACTACCGTGTTCGGAATGGGAACGGGTGGACCCTCATCCTAATCAGCACCAACTATATGTCATCGAGCACTGCTCGAAAACAAACTATATTATATTGTCCTT
>OLFT01000531.1_pt1 | contig 48727 bp, 37 predicted proteins | sample 1604921 | NCBI WGS metagenome assembly OLFT01 (sample SAMEA3888897, study PRJEB22519) | human gut metagenome | biome: human gut; feature: human-associated habitat; material: faeces | place: Denmark | collected 2013 | reverse complement strand
CAAACTTGGAAAGACACGGATCATCGAAGATGCAAACATCCGGCTGGTTAGAAATGCCACATTTTTTGATCCGAATTTCCAGTTGCATTTCCATCTGAAATCCCGCGGTGTGATCTTCTGATAATATTACTTATCAACGCAAAGCATGATATGCTTATTGCGGCAGTTCCTTTTTGCTGTACAGGAAATTATGTCAAATAAGGAGAGATAAAATGATACAGGATATTTTACCGCTGCATCTGCAGAATCAGTACGAAAAAAGACAGCCGGACGATACCAGCTATATGATGATCTACAGGGAAAACAAGATTCTTGTAGGGGATGGGGAGACGCTTACCTTTCTTACGTTCAGGAAATTTAGGGAGATCTGTGAGGCAGCGGGAGAAATGGTGCCGCAGAGCATCTATCTGTTTTCCGTTGGTGCGGAGACGTATTTTCTGACGGAACTGCCGGAGCATCTCACACCGGAAGGATACTGTTTTGAAAAAATGTTTGCGGTGCGGTCGGGAAAGCCGAAGGAGCACATCCTTGCGGCTGCCACGGCATGGCATCTGTACGAGTGGTATCGGGATAACCGGTTCTGCGGAAGATGCGGACAGAAACTCATGCACAACGGAACGCTGCGGATGTTATTCTGTCCCGCATGCGGCAACCAGGTGTTCCCAAAGATCGCACCGGCGGTGATTGTCGGGGTGACGGACGGAGAGTATATTCTGATGACAACCTACGCCAACAGGGAGTACAAACGATACGCGCTCATCGCTGGATTTACGGAGATCGGGGAGACGGCGGAGGAGACGGTCATGCGGGAAGTGCAGGAGGAAGTCGGTCTTAAGGTGAAGAATATCCACTATTATAAGAGCCAGCCGTGGGGATTTGACCAGAACCTTCTTCTTGGTTATTTCTGTGAACTGGACGGAGAGCGGGATATTGTGCTGGACACGGGAGAGCTTGCGACAGCGGAGTGGGTGCATTATTCGGATGTGCCGGAAGATCCAGAGGGGCTGTCGCTGACCAGAGAGATGATGTCTGTATTCCAGAAAAATTTTACGTCTGAGAAAATGTCTTGACAGTCAAATGAACATACTGTATTATTACAATAGTACAAAGAAACTTTAAAAAAATGGTAGGATTTCCTAAGAATTCTTAAGTTTTACTTAAACCCATTTTTTTTGAGGGGTGATAATGATACAATCACCATAAATTTGTAAAATACAGGTAAGGGAGAGACGAGAATGAAAGACAAGAAGCAAAAAAACGAGCAGAATGCAGGCGCGATAGCAGCAAAGCCAAAGAAGAAAAAGAAGGTACTGATCGTTGTGCTGGTTATTGTGGCAGTTCTGGTGGTCTGGATCGGTATATCCATACATAACGCGACCAAGCAGGTGGCGATGGCGGTGAATACCGTGGAAGTGGAGCCGGTACAGAAGAGGGATCTGTCCGATACGATTTCGGTTAAGGGAACGGTTGCCGGAGCCAGCAGCACGAATGTGACGTCAAAGGCGGCGTCCGAGATCACTTCCATGAATGTGCAGGTCGGCGATATCGTGAAAGAGGGTGACGTCTTATGCACACTGGACTCCACGTCGATCGAGGAGAAGATCGCAGACTTAGAGAAGTCCATGTCGAATGCGAATGCGGTGAGCAGCATCAATACACAGCAGGCGGCGGATGCCCTGCAGCAGGCGAAGGATGACCAGACAACGACGCTTGCGGCGGCGCAGAAGACACTCGACCGCGCAAAGGACAGCTACAACGGCGCACAGATGCTCTACGATCAGGGACAGGCGGATTTCGCTGCACTGCTCGCTGCCAAGCAGGCGGTGGAGGATGCGCAGACTGCTTATGATACGGCAGTAGAGACCACCAACCGTGCGATTGAGACAGCACAGGAGGCACAGGAGCTGAACAAGTACAAAGACACCGACACGACATCCAAGGACACACTCAGCAATCTGAAAGAACAGCTGGCAGACTGTGAGATCACAGCGCCGTGCGGCGGTGTGGTAACAGCGGTGAATTCCAAGGTCGGAGACATCAATGCAGAGAAGAACGTCATCATGACGATTGAGGATACGAGCTCCTTAAAGATGATTGCAACCGTGCAGGAGGCGGATGTATTAAAGCTTCAGGAAGGCATGGAGGCAACTGTGACCGCAGATGCGACGGGTGATGAGCAGATCAAGGGAACCGTGACCAGAGTGGTCCGTGTGAAGAGTCAGGGCACAACGGGAAGCGACGGCAGCACGACTTCTGCCGGTGGTTATTCCATTGAGATCGCGCTCGACAATCAGGAACTTTTAATCGGAATGGCTGTGAAGGCAAAAGTCATGATCCAGGCAAAGGGAGAAGTGCTGGCAGTTCCGTATGATCTGATCCAGTATGATGACAACGGGCAGGCGTATGTTCTTGTGGCTGAGGCGGACGATGGCGGAAACGCAACCGCAGTGCGCAGGAATATCACGGTCGGCGATGAGGTGGATTATTATACAGAAGTGACCGGCGGTGATCTCGCAGAGGGAGATATGCTGATCTACGACACGACATTTTCGATAGCCGAGGGACAGACATTTACACCGGAGCAGATGTATTCTGAACAGGATATGGGACTGACAGACGGTACAGGTACGGAGGTTAGCGAATAGTGAGTGAACCAGTAATCCGAATGGAAAAAATTGTAAAGACATATTATGTAGGTAAGCCCAATGAACTGGAAATCCTGCACGGAATCGATCTTACCGTGAACCAGGGAGAGTTCGTTTCCATCGTCGGTGAGTCGGGTTCCGGAAAAAGTACATTGATGAATATCATTGGAGTATTGGATAGACAGACCTCCGGCAGCTATTATCTGGAAGGACAGGACGTCAACGGCATGACGGACGAGGTGCGGAGTGCGGTCCGCAACCGCAGAATCGGCTTTGTGTTTCAGAACTTTAATCTGCTGCCGAGAGCCAATGCATTGAAAAATGTCATGGTGCCGCTTATATATGGTGAGGAAAAGACGAAGAATGCGAAGGAGCGTGCGATGGAGATGCTGGCGATGGTGGGAATGGACGGGCGTGCAGATCACAGACCAAATGAGCTCTCCGGCGGACAGAAACAGCGTGTGGCGATCGCCCGCGCGATGATCAATGATCCTGCAATCATTCTGGCGGATGAGCCGACCGGAGCGCTGGATTCCAAGACGGGGCATATGGTCATGGATCTGTTCCACAAGCTGCATGAGGAGCAGGGGAAAACGATTGTACTCATCACACACTCCCAGGAGCTTGCGACGGAGACACAGCGTATTGTTACCCTCTTAGACGGTGAGATCGTGGGGGACAACAGGGGAGGTGAGCACTGATGTTTTTTGAAAACATAAAAGAGGCAATCATCAGTATTCTGTCGAACAAGATGCGTTCACTGCTCACGATGCTCGGTATTATTATCGGTATCAGTTCCGTTATCATCATCACGACGATCGGCGGTTCCATACAGAGCACCCTGACCGCGACAATGAATTCCCTCGGCGGCAACACAGTTTCCGGCTATGTGGAGGCGCGCTATCCGGAGGACGATGCAGACTGGGATACCTGGATTTATCCGGATATGACACAGAGTGATTATGTGTCACAGGAGATGATCGATGAACTGGTTGCGCAGTATCCGGATGAAATTCAGGGTATCGCTGCCGAGAATTATCTTGGAGGCGGGCAGATCAAGGATGAGGCGGATTCCGACAATTATGCCAATGTCAGTGTGGATGGCATGACACCAGAACAGTTCGAGTATATGAAGCTTGAGATGCAGGCGGGACGTAATCTTACCAGGGCAGACAATCTGGGGAAGAAAAGAGTCTGCGTTGTTGCGGATACGATGGCAAAGAATTATTTTGGAGACAAAGACCCGATTGGCGAGACGGTATCGGTAACAATGGACGACGGATCGATCTATGATTTTGTTGTTGTAGGTGTTTACAAATACAATGCGGCACTGTTTGGAAAAGTGGATACATCTGTCAGAGAAAAGGATCGTTCCACTTATATGATGATTCCGATCCAGACCAGCTTCAAGCTGCAGGGGGCAGATAAGACTGGTTATGAATACTTTAATCTGCTCCTGACGCCCCTTGCGGATGTCAACCAGGCAACGGAAGATATCCAGAATTATTTTGATGAGGTATATCAGAACAATACGAATTTCCATGTGACAGCGAGCAACATGCAGTCCAGCATGGGCATGATCAACACGGTGCTCAATGTCATCACGATTGCAGTATCCGGAATCGCAGCAATCTCGCTGATCGTCGGCGGTGTCGGTGTCATGAATATCATGCTTGTGTCGATCACGGAGCGGACGAGGGAGATCGGTGTGCGTATGGCACTCGGCGCAAAGCGGCGGACGATCCGTATGCAGTTTGTCATTGAGGCGATCATGCTCTGCTTAATCGGCGGCATTATCGGTATTCTGATCGGTGTTGGTGTCGGAGCACTGCTCGGCCAGGCAGCGAAGTTTGTGATTGCCAATATGTATTCCGAGTATTCCAATTACATTATTATGCAGGTGCATCCATCGGCAACTGCAATTTTACTGTCACTGTTCTTCTCGATGCTGACAGGAGTGTTCTTCGGTTATTATCCGGCGAACAAGGCGTCAAAGATGGAAGTTATCGATGCACTCCGCTACGAATAGGCGTGTGCAGCCAAAGATGACAGAAAAAGGGGCAGAGAAGCTTTACCGCTTCTCTGCCCCTTTGCTGTCATTTTGCGTGAAAAAATTGAAATCTGCTGTCAATAAATGTATAATGATAATATAAAGGGAAAATGATCGAAGGGGAGAATGAGTTTATGACGGATGTTTTGTTCTATCAGAATTATACTTATGTAGCCGATATCAGCGCGATTGTGCTCTGCATCATCTGCTGGCTGCTGCTGCATTCTTCCTATACGGTAAGAGAGAAGAGCCTGATTATCTTCAAAGCGGGAACGGTTTGCCTGATGATGGCGACGGTCTGCAGTATCAGTTTCCATACAGCAATCACACGGATTACAGAATCCCGGAAGATTCTTATTTATGTGTTACAGGATGGGATATATCTTTTACTGATTCTCACGTTTGTGCTGCTCTGCAATTACTTCGGTACACTTCTTAAGCTGGAAGAGAGACCGGCAAGACTCTTGGGCGCGGTATCCTGGGGCGGCTATGCGGTGTTTGCTTTTCTTGAGATCGGATCACCGTTTACGCATCTGGGTTTTTATATCGATGCAGATCTGATGGTTCATCAGAATTTCTATTTTGATCCGTTTCGTTTTGCCTATATTTATTACTGTATCGTTCTTGTCGTTGTGCTTTTTACGTACCGGAAGAAGTTCGTGCTGAAAATGCTGCGCTGCCTTGCCTATATTTTACTGTTTTCGTTTGGCATGATTGCACTGGAGGCAGAATATGTATCTACATCTTATAGCTGCATGGCACTATTACTTCCCTATATGGGAGTGCTGTTTTTGTTTCATTATACATCTTACGACAGGGAGACAGGAACACTTGATGCTGGTGCGTTTGACAGCTATCTGAGAGATGTGGGGGACGATGATTTTTCTGTAATCTTCATGGGATTCCCGGAAACCAATCTCAAAAAGATACCAGAACTTCCGCGTACGATTCTGACGTTTGCGGAGAATTATTTCAAAACATTCTGCCTGTTCCGTCTGCAGGATGATAAGCTTGCACTGGTGTATCAGAGACTGAGTAATAAAGCGGAGAAAAACGGAAAATATAACATACAAAAAACGTTTGAGCGTGTGTGTAAAGAACATGGACTGGGCTACCGGGTGCTGATTGCACATGCAGATGACAGGCTGCGTGAGGCAGGTGAGTATCTGGCGTTGAATGAGTTTATGGAAGAGAAAATACCGGTTGGCGCGGTATATGAGTGTCAGAATAAGGACATCATAGAATATCGGAAGGCATCTTACATATTAGGCGAATTAAAGGACATCAATGCACACTGCGACTTGGAGGATGAGCGCGTTAAAGTGTACTGCCAGCCGGTGCTAAATACACGTACCAACCGGTTTGCCTCGGCGGAGGCGCTGATGCGGCTGGAGCTGCCGGAAACAGGAATGGTATATCCGGATCAGTTCATACCGATGGCAGAGCGGCACGATTATATTCATACGCTCAGCAAAATCATCTTAAATAAAACCTGCCGCCAGATCAAACGCCTGGAGCAGGAGGGGTATCAGATCGACCGTGTTTCCGTTAATTTTTCTATTCTGGAATTCCGCAGAAAGGAATTCTGCAAGGATGTCATGGACATCATCCGCCAGAATGAAATCCCGTATGAAAAAGTTGCGATTGAACTGACGGAGAGCTGGAATGAGACGGAATTTGACAACATTAAGAATACGATTACCAGTCTTCAGAAGCTGGGAATCAAATTCTATCTGGATGACTTTGGAACGGGCTACTCGAATTTCGAGCGCATTATCGGCCTGCCGATCGATGTGATCAAGTTCGACCGGTCGCTGACCATTCTCGCTGGGAAAAATGCAGAGTCCCGCTATATGGTTGGAAGCTTTTCCGATATTTTCAAGAATTCGCACTATGAGATTCTGTTTGAGGGTGTGGAGAACGAAAAAGACGAGGATCAGTGCAAGCAGATGAATGCACTGTACCTGCAAGGCTACAAGTATTCCAAGCCGATACCGATCGAGGAACTGACACGCTTCCTGGGGCGGGCGGTGTAGAATATCCGGTGTGCATAAAAACCCCGGAGCATCCCGGGGGGTGCGGCTGGAGAGAAGCAGGGCAGGAGTTAATTGTAAAATGACAACATGTTCCGGGTGGAACTTGCAGGCAGCGGTTCTGATCACAAAATCCGGCATTTCTAATCCGCACCGCGCCAGGCATCCCCGATGATCCATGTCTTTCCAAGCTTTGAACACTCCACGGATGTGTCCGCAACCCGCAGACAATTTTAGGATTCTTGTGTGTCCCTTGTGGCACTGCTGAGCAAAACATAACCGCGCGAAGCCGATGTTTGAGACGTCATCTGCCTTATTTTCAATAGCAGATGACGACGAGTTTCGGTTCGCGCGGTTTTATATTGTCTGTGAAGCAGTGCCGTTAGGGACACTAGGGAATCCGCTCATTGTCTGCGGTTTGTCGGACACATTCCGTGGATTGTCAAAGCGTGGCAAAGACACGGAATCCGATGCCCGGCGCGATGCGGAAGAAATGCTCACATTTTGCTCCAAAGAACCGCCGCCGGCAAGTTCCACCCGGAACATTTTACCATTCTGTTTTTACCTGTCCCTGCTTTTCTCCGCCGTGTCCCCGGGATACACCGGGTTTTTAGGCATCTATGATTCGACGACCGCCAGCCCCCAGGGAGCCAGTGTCAGGACGGCACCGGCGGCAACCGGGGTGTCGGTTAAAAGATCGGTGCCCGCATTTCCGGTGTGGATCACTGTCCGCGGTTCTCCCGAATAGTTGAAGTAGTAGCACAGATTTTTGCCAAAATCGTTTGTGCCGCGCTTTACGATCAGCGGAAACTGCGGTGTGTCTTCGGAAAGACCTTCATACCCGTGTCTGGAGAGGTAGGATACGAGCAGCGGCTCCAACAGTTCATCATCGAAGAAAGCGCCGAGGTAGAGGGCGGAGCCCTTCTGATAGGCGTTCTCGGTCACGGCGGCATAACTGCCCCAGAATGGATGGTCATAATGCGCGAGCGGCGTCGCGGTGTCACAGGTGACAAGCTCCATCCAGTCGTGTGTGAGGGCGCTCCTGCCGTCTGTGGTGGCGATGCGGACATTCTTCGGGTAGGTGAACTGGTCGTAGTGAATGCCAAGGCACCTACCAAGAAGATGTGGCTGTACGTCGTGGTGGATTTTCAACTGTTCGTCGGCGAAGCCGGTGCGGAAAGTGGCGATCAGGTGTCCGCCTTCTGCCACGTAGCGGTCGAACGCGCCGAGGAGATCGTCGGATGCGGCATAGAGCGCCGGAACAACGAGAAAATCATAGGCGGAAAAATCGCGCTCGCCGGAAGAGACCATGTCAAACTCGATGTTTCTGCGGTACAGGGCGTCGGCAAGCCAGCGCATCACGGCATTGTAGCTGTGGTCACCGGTGGTCTCAAGCGGAAACTGGCGCAGCCCCGCCAGGGAGAGATTGTCCAGCAGGATGGCGACGCGGTTTTCCTTTTTCAGATTCATGAGGTGTGTGCCGATGCGCTTCCACTCCGCGCCGATTTCGCTGGCTTCCCGGTAGGTGGCATTTTCGGAAAAATCGTGGGAAAGCACGCCTTTCCAGTAGCTTTCGATCGCATTGTGGATCGAGTGCCAGTGCCAGTACATCACGCTGTTGGAGCCATTTGCAAGGTGGCTGTACGCCTGCAGGCGCAGCTGCCCCGGATAGGGGAGCCACGGGGTCAGACCCTGCGCCTCTGTCTCTAAGATCAGATAATTGTCCTTCTTTAAGCTGCGCGCAATATTTCCGCATACAGTGATCTCAGCTCCGGTCAGGTCGTCCTGCGAAGGATGGTAAATATCGGCGCCTGCTACGGTCATGCAGCGGGCGGCGTCATACTGGTCGACCTCCGGCTGATAGCCGTAAGAGTGATCGGTCCAGTCAAAATCAAAATTCTGCGTGATGAACTGGTCGTCACGTTTGTACTCTTTGATAATGTCCGATTGCCAGGAGAGGAACTCTGTGACGAGGGAGCGCTGAAAACGCTGAAATTCTGCGGCAAGACTCTGGTTGATCGTGCCGCGTACATCCGGAAAATCCGCCCAGTCGTTCACGCGGTTGCTCCAGTAATCCAGACCGAATTCACGGTTGAAATCCAAAATGTCCGGGTATTTTTTCTTCAGGGAAGCGACGAACATCTGCTGAACCCGCGGACCTGCCGTCCCGTAGCTCTTGGTCTCGTTGTCCAGCTGGAAGCCGATGATGTTCGGAACGTCCTTTAAGTGCTCCATCATGGCGCGGATGATGCGCTCGGCGTGATAACGGTAGCCGGGGTGCGTGATGTCCATGTTCTGACGGTGACCGTAGAGCTCCTGCCCGTTCGCAGTGACGGCGAGAATATCCGGGTATTTGCGCACCAGCCAGGTCGGAATCGCGTAAGTCGGGGTTCCGATGATGACGGAAAGATGATGCTTTGCGGCGGTCTGTATCATGCGGTCGATGCAGGTAAAGTCAAAGACGCCGTCGGACGGCTCTAAGGTGCTCCAGGTGGACTCGGCGATGCGGATGGTATTCATGCCGGCACGCTCCATCATTTCCATATCTGTCTCCAGACGGTTATACGGCAAATATTCCAGATAGTAGGCTGCTCCAAAGAGCAGGTGATCTGTTCTCATATCGGGTGATCTCCAATCTTTTCTATAATTTTCTATAAGTAGTTGTTTTGCGCATTTCGGCACATAAAAACGTGCAACCGTTTGCGCTTTTTCATTATACCATCACAAAAATGGACTGTAAACAACAGAAAGTACCGTAAATACTGCAAAAAATGAGAACTTATTTTTGGTAAAAAAGGGGATTGATTTTTCCGGAATTGTGTTTGATAATAAAAAAAGATTGCGCAACAAGCGCAAAATAAAGGGGAACTCCGGACGATGGTCCGGGGTTGGAGGTTACTATGGAGAAGGAAGAGAAAAAAGATATTACCATTGCGGATGTAGCGGAGGCGTTAGGGGTTTCAAAGACAACGGTTTCCCGCGCCATATCCGGAAAGGGAAGAATCGGGAAAGAGACCCGCAAGAGGGTTCTGGAATACATAGAGGAGCACGATTATAAGCCGAACGCCATCGCCAAGGGACTGGCACAGTCGAAAACGTACAATATCTGTGTGGTGATGCCGCGCGATTATGAAGTGGTGGACTGGAATTTCTTCCAGCGCTGCCTATTCGGTATTCAGGAGATGGCGGAGACGGTCGGATATGACATTCTGCTTACGATGTGTCAGATGAATGATATTTCTTCGCTGGAGCGGATTGTTGCAAATCATAAGGTGGATGGTGTGATTCTGATGCGTACCTTTCTGGAGGATGCACAGATTGAATTCCTGCAGCAGAAAAATATTCCGTTTGTGACGACAGGAAGTACGAATTATGAGGGTGTAATCCAGATCGACCACAACCACAGAAGTGCCTGCCGGGAATTGACATCCATTATTTTAATGAAGAATTTAAAGCGGATTGCACTGATCGGCGAGGACGAGGGATACATGGTAACGCACAGCCGTCTGCTCGGATTCCGGGACGCCTATGAACAGCAGGGGGAGACGCTCGATGAGAATCTGCTGTATTTAAGCCCGGAAAACCGGGTGCGCGTCGATCGGACGGTAAAGGAGATCCTGGAACAGAATGTGGACTGCATTCTGTGCATGGACGATGCGGTGACCAGCAGGGTTTTAAAGGTACTGCGGGAACAGCACGTCAGGGTGCCGCAGGATGTGCGGGTGGCATCTTTTTATGACAGCACGATTCTCGAGAACCATGTGCCGTCGATCACTTCGCTTGCTTTCGATGCCAAGGAACTTGGAAAAGTGGCGTGCCGGACGCTTTTAGATCTTGTGGAGGGACTGGAGGTAAAGCAGAAGACATTACTTCCATATGAGGTCGTACTCAAGGAATCCACGAAATAGTGCACACCGGGCAGTGCGGATTGTGTCGGAATACGGTGTCTGACACGCCGGAAATGGTGCAGGGAATGGGAAAATCAGCAAAATCGCTCAATATGCGCTTGAAATGTTGGAAAATATAAAGAAAACAGTGGAATATGCTTGGAATATTCGGGTTTATCGGTTGCACAAAAATAATGAATGATTCCACGAAAAGCTGATATTTTTTTAAAACTTGTGCATTTATGCCAAAAAAGAAGCAAATTTATTATAAAATATACACATTGACATCAAAACAGGCACGTAATATACTTTAATCATAGAACAACCGATTGCGCAATAGATGCGCAGTACCGCAGGTACGATACAGAATTGGGCATGCGGCGTTCTGAAAAAGTTTTGAAAAAGAAAAGGGAGGATTTTCAAAATGAAGAAAAAAGTTTTGAGCGCATTATTATGTGCGAGCATGGTAGCAACCATGGTAGCCGGATGCGGCGGAAGCAGCAGCGAGACAACAGACAGCAATGCAGCAGCAGACAACAGCGCAGCAGACAACAGCGCAGCAGACAACAGCGCAGCAGCAGGTACTGAGGAAGCAGCAGCTCCTGCAGCAAGCGGAGACACCATTGCTTTAAGAGTATGGGCCGCTGAGGAAGACCAGACATTAACCAACGAGCTTATTGAGCAGTTTAAGGAAGCAAATCCGGATCAGACATTTGACATTACAGTTGGTGTAGAGTCTGAGGCAAATGCAAAGGATGATATCTTAGTTGATCCGACAGCAGCAGCTGATGTATTCGCATTCGCAAGTGATCAGCTGATTGATCTTGTAGATGCAGGTGTATTACAGGCAGTACAGGATGTTGATACCGTCTCCAGTGAGAACGTAGCAGGTGCTGTTGAGGCAGCTACCGTAGACGGTACATTATATGCTTACCCGATGTCTGCTGATAACGGATACTTCTTATATTATGACAGCAATGTTGTAACAGATCCGACCAACTGGGATGCAATCCTTACAGACTGTGCAGCAGCAGGCAAGAAAGCCGGAATGGTGCTTGCAAGCGGCTGGTACAATGCAGGTTTCTTCTACGGAGCAGGATTTACAACAGTATTAAATGATGACGGAAGCACAGCAATGGACTGGAACGGAACATCTGCTGACGGTATCAAGGGTACCGATGTTGTAGACGGTATGCTTGCAATCGCAACAAACCCGGCATTCTTACCAATCACAGACGGTGATACAGCAAACCAGATTGCAACTGGTGAGCTTGGTGCTATCGTTTCCGGTACATGGGATGCAGCAGCAGTACAGGAAGCATTCGGTGATGGATATGCAGCATGCGCACTTCCGACTTATACATGCGCTGGCAACCAGGTTCCGATGGGTTCTGCAGCTGGTTACAAGATGATCGGTGTTAATGCAAACTCTGCACAGGTTGGCTGGGCTATGGAATTAGCAAAGTTCTTAACCAACGAGCAGAGCCAGGAGACACGTTTTGCTGAGAGACAGATCGGACCGTCCAACATTGCAGCTGGCGAGTCTGATGAGGTTAAAGCAAATGTAGCAATCGCTGCAGTTACCGCACAGAATGGTGCTAACGGTGTTGTTCAGATAGTAGGCAGCGGTTACTGGGATCCGTCCAAAGCATTTGGTGAGATCATTGCTCAGGGTAACCCGGACGGAACAGATGTACAGACATTGCTGGATAATCTGGTAGAGTCTGCATCACAGCCGACAGAATAAGCAGTAACACGATTTTATAAGAGTGTATGAAGAGAAAAAGGCCCGCATACGAAGATGGGAATCGTGAGTGGGTCTTTTTCTTCATCTGAATATCAACAGAACCCAAAGAACACGCAGAACAGGTATACACTGCGTGCAGCAAAGATACAAGGAGAACGCCATTTTACAGAAAATGACGGTTATGGAAAGGCATGGGTGCTTGCATGAATAGTAAGGAAAGTAAAAAGAATCCGGTGGCTGCATTCTTCGGAGCAATCGGAAAATTCTTTAAGGAATTTGGTGAGGCTGCCGCCAAAGGGGACGGTGCAGTGAAAGCATCGCTGCTCGTAGCGGGTGCCGGTTATTGGAAAAGAAAACAAATCATCAAGGGATTTCTGGTAACATTACTGGAAATCGGGTTAATTCTATATACGGTATTGATCGGGGTGCCATATATCAGCCAGCTGAATACCTTAGGTACGGTAGAGCGTGCGATGGTGTACAACCCGGCAACGATGAAGAATGAGGTCAATGATTATGATAACTCCCTTCTGATTCTGCTCTTCGGTGTCATCAGTCTGAGTTTTCTCATTGTGGGAATCCTGCTTTGGATGGCAAACGTGAGAAATACATACCGCTTACAGCTTCGCGCTGAAGCGGGAAAGCACATCAATACATTTAAGGAAGACTGCAATGAGATGCTGAATGATAAGTTTCATTTTACGTTGCTGGCGCTTCCGGTTCTGGGTGTGATTATCTTTAATATCATGCCGTTGGTCGTTATGATCTGCATTGCATTTACGAACTATGATAAGAGTCATATGCCGCCAAATGCATTGTTTACCTGGGTGGGACTTGCAAACTTTAAGTCCCTGTTTACCACGAGCATTACCTCCACATTCGGATATACATTCTGGAGAATTCTGGGATGGACGCTGCTCTGGGCAGTGCTTGCCACATTTACGACCTATTTTGGAGGAATTATTCTCGCCCTTCTGATCAACAACAAGAACACAAAATTAAAAAAGATGTGGAGAACGCTTTTTGTTGCAGCTATTTCCGTTCCACAGTTTGTAACATTGCTGTTGCTGCGTAACTTTTTCGCAAATACAGGAATTGTCAATTCATTCTGCAAGAACATCGGTCTGGTTGATCTGTTACAGAATCTTGGCTGGATCAAAGCAAATTATATTCCGTTTTTGAGCGATCCGGTCTGGGCGAAAATCACGATCGTTGTCATCAATATCTGGGTAGGTGTTCCTTATCTGATGCTGATTGCAACCGGTGTACTTATGAACATTCCGGAAGAGTTAAAAGAGAGTGCGAAGATTGACGGAGCAAACTCATTCCAGATTTTCCGCAAGATCACAATGCCGTATATGCTGTTTATCACAGGACCTTACCTCGTAACACAGTTTACGGCAAACATCAATAACTTTAATGTAATTTACCTGCTGACACAGGATATTTACACAACGACCAATCAGAAACTGGCGGCTTCCTGGGGTAAGGAGATTGATCTTCTGGTTACCTGGCTGTATCGTCTGACCAGTGAGCAGTACAACTATAAGATGGCATCCGTCATCGGTATCTGCGTCTTTATCGTATGTGCAGTCATTACATTATTTGCCTTTAACTTCCTGATTAAAGGAGATAAGGAGGATACATTCAGATGATGGGAAAGAGAAAAATTGTTAATTCCGTTTTGCTTCACGTAGTGCTTGCTGTGCTTGCAGTGATCTGGATCACGCCGATCGTGTGGCTGATTGTAACCTCGTTCAGTGGATATGATGGCATGAACACGAGCCGCTTCTTCCCGGAGACATGGTCGATCCGCAATTATACTCGTATGCTCTTTGAACCGGACACAGTATCACAATTCCCGATCTGGTTTAAGAATACGTTGGTTATTGCCATTTTTGTATGTCTGATTTCAACTTCTTTTGTATTGATGGTCAGCTATGCAATGAGCTGCATGCGTTTCAAAGGAAGAAAAGCTCTCATGAATATCGCAGTTATGCTGCAGCTGTTCCCGGGCTTTTTGTCCATGATCGCTATTTACTTTATTTTGAAGTCCGTCAACTTAACCAACAGCCATATCGGTATGATTCTGGTGTACTCCGGTGCATCCGGACTAGGTTACCTTGTGGCGAAGGGATTCTTTGATACGATTCCGACATCCCTGCGTGAGGCTGCGTATCTGGAGGGTGCTTCCGAGGCAAGAACATTCTTCACGATCGTGCTTCCGCTTTCCAAGCCGATCATTGTGTACACTGTTATCAGTTCTTTCCTGGTACCGTGGACAGATTTCGTTTTTGCAAAGATCATCTTAAACTCCGGTATCTCGACAGACTGGACCGTTGCGATCGGACTTTACAACATGCTGAATCGTACGCTGATCCCGACATACTTCTCGAGATTCTGCGCGGGCGGCGTTATGGTCGGTATCCCGATCGGTATTCTGTTCATTATCATGCAGAAGTTCTATGTAGAAGGAATTACCGGTGGTTCGGTGAAGGGGTAAATAGCGAAGGAAAATACTATTGCAGGCATTGCAGCATTGGCTGCAATGCCTGAGTATTTCCAACTTCGCATTAGAAAAATGCAAAAGCGGCATTTTTCAAAGTGCAATACAAGTTTTTTAGGTAGGCGGGTGAGGATGCACCAGGCATCTTTTCCATAAAAATGAAAGAAATATAGAAATTGAGGAGGAAGAAAATGGATCAATTTATTTTAAATCTGATTCACAGACCAGAGATGGTTCCGGAGTATTCCGCAACTGTCACAGGACAGGGAAAGGAAGAGGACATCGGAGACAAGGCTCTCTTGACAGAATCTCTGGATATTTTCAAGACACAGCAGAGACTCGCACATGAGAATGGGTTAAAAGTAACCATTCAGATGACATACGCATCTCTTTTCAATGATGAGGCAGTGGAGATTGCGAAGCATGACCACGACGTATACGGAGACGAGATCGCATTATCTCTGCTCGGACTTCCGTGTGAGGAGTTCCGTGAAAAATACAAGACCAAGGACTTCTGTATCTGGATGTTCTCCATGGAGGACAAAAAAGCCATCGTCAACGATGTGTTTGAGAAGTTCCATGACAGATTCGGATTCTATCCGGAGTCAACCGGTTCCTACTACATGGATGCCGATCTGACTAACTATATCAAGGCAGCTTATCCGACCGTAAAGTGTGCGGTTGCTACCTGCTGGGAGGAAGGTCCGAAAGCTTACCATACCTGCAACAACTCCTGGTACACCTTATTCGACGGCGGCCCATGGGCACCGTGGATCCCGTCCAAGCAGAATACACATGCGCCGGCAGCCAATGCGGCTGAGGACAGCGGTATCGTTGCAATCCCGCATCTGTCCCGCGACCTGATCGCATGCTATGACGGTAACGGTTCCAACTTCGGAACGCATCCGCAGAATGTACTTCGTGGAATGATCTATGATACAAAGACCTGGGAGTACCCGTATCTGTACAACCTGATCGATCAGTATCGTTCGTTAGGAAAATACAACAACGGCTATGCATACAACATGATGTTTGTAGGTCCGGGCTGGATGAACAAGATGGGACGCTGGGAGCAGCCGTATGAGCTTCTCTACAAGTCTTACAGCGACGGCTGTGCATATTACGGTAAGCTGAAAAAAGAGGGCAAGTTAGTCGATATGACGATGTCCGAGTTCGCAGATTACTACCGCGAGAAGAAGGGCGTGGATGCTGGCAACTACAATGAGCCGGAGTGTGCGCTCTGGAGAGATATCCTTTACGGATCAGACAAGCAGCTGTTCTGGTACTGCGATCCGTACATGAGAGCCTGCGTCAATATGGATCAGGGCGGCGCAATCGTTGACCTTCGTCCGTATGCAGCGAAGCTGGAGTGGCCGGTTGGTATCGGCACAAAGCACGTACAGGATGCATCTTATCCGTTCCTGATCCAGGAGAAGTACCGTGCAGGTTATTTCACACATTATGCAGGAGAGGGAACAGTAAGAAGTGCGAAGCTTTCCTACAAGGGTGAGGAAGTAGATCTCTGCCTCTGCCCGACACACGCACATTTTTCACAGGAAGGAAAGACAAGAATCCTGACACTGGATCCGGTAACGATCGAGTTCAGAGATCTGACTGTGAAGCTTCAGACAAAAGAATACTTTGAGGAAGGCTCCTCCAACATCAAGATCGAGCGTACCATCCTTGAGATGAGTGACCCGAGCGCAGAGGTTACCTTAAACGAGTATATGGTTGCATGCTACGGTACAACCGAGTATTCCGAGGATATGTCCCATATCACCTTAAAGATCGACGGACCGGAAGAGAAGACGATCCATTATGAGTACAAGTGCCGCGAGGAAGGCGTCAAGGGCGCAACGGAAGTAAGCGCCGTGATTCCGGAGATCGAGACACGCGTATCCATGACTGCATCCAACGCGGACGCAGAGGGATATGTAAAAGAGGGATATGCATTCTCACCGATGTTTACCCTGGGATACAGAAAAACAATCTCAGATAAGGAGGTATTTGCAACATGGCTCAACTTGGCAAAGGCAAATTAAATTATAGATGCCCGTCCTGCTTTTTAAGAGATCTGGACATTGATATGTTTTACAATAAGGAAACAGGTATTTACAGCTGTATCCGCTGCCAGTACAGAGGAACAGAAGAAGATGTCCTGGAGAAAAATGAGATGATCCGCTTCCGCTATAAGGCAATGCACCAGCGGTTCGACAAGTTCGACTTTGATTAAGCTACGAGCAGTGTAGAGAAAGCCGGCTGCGGCAGAAGAAAATTTATTTTCTTTCAGACGCAGCCGGTTTTGTCTATAGGGCGACAGCCCACAGCGAGAAGAAGCGAAGCGGAATCGAACTGTCACGGCGAGGAGCTTTACGCTGCCACAGCGGGGAGAAAATGGAGTAATTATGGGGAAAAAGAAGAAAGATACCATCGAGCTTCGGTTCTATGAGATACCGCAAAATGAATATGTTCTGGCACTTCTTGGAGAAAACTGGATCCGGGATTATGGTCATGATGAGGTACATCTTCATTTTCACAATCTGATGGAGATCGGAGTGTGCAGAAACGGTACGGGGAAACTGATTCTGGACGAAGAACAGCGCCCCTATCAGCCTGCCATGGTGAGTATTATACCGAACAACTATCCTCATGTGACGATCAGCAATACAAAAGAAGGACCAAGCTACTGGGAATATCTGTTTTTTGATCCGGCGCAGATTATTGCGGAAATGTATCCGAAGAACGAGCTGTTCTGCCGGGAACTGATCCGGAAAGTCAACCGGAGAGCGCTGTTTCTCCATGAATGGGAGAATCACAATCTCGCGTTTCTTGTCCGGCAGATCATGGAGGAGATGCGGGGACGGCGTAGCCATTATACGGACAGCGTGAGAGGTCTGTTGTATTCTCTTGTGATAGAGATTATCCGGCTGAATGAGGAGCAGGAGGCAAAGCAGGAAGTGCAGGGTGTGGAAATGCAGAAACATTCGGGAGTGACGCAGATTGCGGCGGCACTCGACTATGTGCGCATGGAATATATGCACATGATCCGGGTGGAGGAGCTGGCGCAGGAATGTCATATGAGTGAGACGCATTTCAGAAGGCTGTTTGAGTCCTGTATGAACATGTCTCCGGTGGATTACATCAATCTTGTCCGGATTCAGAAGGCATGCGATCTGTTGAAAAAGACGACGGATTCGATGGACATTGTGGCACAGAAGGTAGGCTTTACGACAACATCCACATTTAACCGGAATTTTAAAAAGTTTTTAAACACATCCCCCTATCAGTGGAAAATCAATCCGGAAAATTACGAGACAAAGCTTTTAAATTACAATATTTCCGCGCGAAAAGGATGGTAATAAATAATGGTTGAAAATGCGCGTTTTGTGCCGAAAAATAAGTACAAAATGCGCATTTTTTCGCTATAATGAACTTAACAAACGCAATAACAGCAATCATAAATTGGGGGATGAACAGTATGGGAGAATTTTTGTTTGAGAGATTAAGTGATCCGGAATATTACGAGGAGAACCGCGTGGCGGCGCACTCCGACCATGTGGCGTACCGGAACTGGGATGAGGCGGACGTGTGGCTGGATCCGCTCGGAAGAAAGAGCAGTTTCCGCCTGTTTTTAGACGGATCATGGAAATTCCACTATGCGAGAAACTATGAGCAGACGATCCATGGATTTGAAAAGCCGGAATACGACTGCAGGGGATGGGATGACATCCGCGTGCCGGCACATATCCAGATGGAAGGCTATGACAGTCCGCAATATGCGAACACGCAGTATCCGTGGGATGGAAGGGAAGACGTCTGGACGGACGAGATGCCGACGAAGTTCAATCCGGTTGCAAGTTATGTGAAATATTTCACATTGCCGGAGTCCTTTTTGGGAGAGCGTGTGTTTATCTCGTTCCAGGGAGCGGAGAGCGGCATGGCACTCTGGCTGAATGGAGCGTATGTCGGATACAGTGAGGATTCTTTTACGCCGTCCGAGTTTGAACTGACGCCTTATCTTAAGGACGGGGAGAACAAGCTGGCGGTGCAGGTATTCAAGTGGACGATCGGAAGCTGGTGCGAGGATCAGGATTTCTTCCGGTTTTCCGGTATTTTCCGCAGCGTCTATCTCTACATGATTCCAAAGACGCATCTCTGTGACATTAAGATCCGTCCACAGGTGGCGGAGAATCTGTCCTGCGGCACGCTGGAGCTGGATCTTCGCTCCTGCGGCAGCGGAAGTGTGCGCATACAGCTTGTGGAGCGCGGAAGACTTGATCTGGCGGAGAGCCGCTATGAGACACCGGAGGGCACGGAGGTGTTTGCTCTGGAGGAGAAGATGGAAGGAACCTTACATGTCTCGCGGGAAGTGGCGGATGTGAAGCTGTGGAGCGCGGAGGAGCCGTATCTGTATGAACTTCGGATGGAGGTGTATGACGCGGCGGGCGCTTTGCAGGAGGTCGTCGCGTCGAAGATCGGCTTCCGTCGGTTCGAGATGAAGGACGGACTGATGCTTTTAAACGGAAAGCGGATTGTGTTTAAGGGCGTCAACCGCCACGAATTCAGTTCCCTGACCGGACGTGTGGTGAGCATGGAGGAGACGCTCACCGACGTCGTGACCATGAAGTGGAACAATATCAATTCCATCCGTACCTGCCATTATCCGGACAATATCGGACTGTATGAGCTCTGCGACATCTACGGACTCTACATGATTGCAGAGAATAATATGGAGTCGCACGGAAGCTGGGATGCGGCGGCGATGCGTAAGATTGCCGATCCGCGGACGATTGTGCCGGGGGATAATCCGAAGTGGGAGGCAAGAATGCTCGACCGCGTGAATTCCTGCTATCAGCGGGATAAGAACCATCCGGCGGTCTTAATCTGGTCCTGCGGCAATGAGTCCTACGGCGGAAGTGTGATTTATCAGATGTCCGAGAAGTTCAGAGAGCTGGATCCCGACCGCCTGGTTCACTACGAGGGAGTCTATAACGACAGACGCTACAACGGAAGCAGCGATATGGAAAGCCAGATGTACCCGCCGGTAGAGCGGATTGTGAAAAATCTGGCAGAGCAGAAAGAGAAGCCGTTTATCTGCTGTGAGTACACGCACGCGATGGGCAATTCCTGCGGCGCGATGCACAAGTACACCGATCTGACCGACACAGAGCCGCGCTATCAGGGCGGATTTATCTGGGATTACATCGATCAGTCCATCACGAAAAAGGATCGCTACGGGAAGGAATTCCAGGCGTACGGCGGTGACTTCTTAGAGCGGCCGACGGACTATAATTTCAGCGGCAACGGCATCTGCTATGCAAAGGGGCGCGCCGAGTCACCGAAGATGCAGGAAGTAAAATTCAATTACCAGAACATCAGCGTATCCTTTACCGAAGATGGTTTTACGGTAAAAAATAAAAACCTGTTTACCGATACGGCAGAGTATGACTGCATCCTTCTGCTGGAGAAGAACGGCGTGGCGGCAGGCCGCAGAAAAATAGCGCTGTCTGTGGCACCGCTCTCGGAAAAGACGTTTGTTCTGGCGGAACTGGAGGGCTGCATGGCTCTTGCCGATGAACTGGAACATGCGGGAAAGGAAGCCGGGGCGGAATACGCACTGACCGTATCGTTTGTACTGCGCGAAGAACTGCTCTGGGCAAAGCCGGGGCATGAGATCGCGTTCGGTCAGAAGATTTTTGCGGCAAAATCACCTGCAAATGGTGGGACAATCGGCGATGCCGCGGCAGAATATGAAGGAAAGTGCGTGACGAACCGTAAGGCGGGACTTCAGATCATCCGCGGAAAGTGGAATCTGGGGGTGAAGGGAGAGAATTTTGACGTACTGTTTTCCTACAACAGCTGCGGACTGGTGTCCTACCGCTACATGGGAAAAGAGCTGATTGAGAAGATACCGATGCCGAATTTCTGGCGTGCGCCGATTGACAATGACTGCGGAAGCCGCATGCAGGGGCGGATGGCGCAGTGGAAGATCGCGAGTATGTATGCCGGCATGAGCAGCAAGGGCATGTTTGATTATGAGGAACCGGTTGTGAGAGAAGAGGAGAACAGCGTCTCCATCACGTATACCTATCTGCTCCCGACCACGCCGCAGGCAAAATGCCGCGTGACCTACACCGTGACGCCGGATGCGTATGTGCAGACCGAGCTGACCTATGACCCGGTGGAGGAGCTGGGCGATATGCCGGAATTTGGAATACTCTTTAAGCTGAATGCGGATTATGACAGGCTGGAGTGGTACGGACTTGGACCGCAGGAGACGTATGCGGACCGCAGATGCGGCGCGAAGCTCGGTGTATATAAGAACCGCGTGGCGGATAATATGGCGCAGTATCTGGTACCGCAGGAGTGCGGCAACAAAGTAGGCGTGCGCTACGCGAAGGTGACGGATGCAAGAGGAAGAGGCATGCTCTTTACCGGAGACGAACTGTCATTTTCCGCACTGCCTTATACACCGCATGAACTGGAAAATGCAATGCATGCGTATGAACTGCCTGAGGTACATTACACGGTTGTCCGTGTGGCACTGGCACAGATGGGCATCGGCGGAGACGACAGCTGGGGAGCTCCGGTTCATCCGGAATATCACATTGATGTGACAAAGCCGTTAACACTGCGGTTCGGTTTCCGTGGAATATAAAAAAACAGAAAGGAGAGAGCGGGCATGGAATGAGATCTGTGCCCGCGAAGAGGCATATGAAGTTTGTAAAAGGAATGGATCTGTCCACACTGCTCGAACTGGAGCGGTGTGGTGCAAAGTATTACGATAACGGGGAGGAGCGGGATCTCCTTGCGATCATGAAGAGCTATGACGTTGATACCATCCGTATCCGTCTGTGGAATGATCCGTGGTCGGAGACCGGCGAATCTTACGGCGCAGGGGAGAATGATTTGAAAACTTCTCTTGAGATTGCAAAGCGTGTGACGGCGGCAGGGTTCGGCGTGCTTCTCAATTTTCACTATAGCGATTTCTGGGCAGACCCGGGCAAACAGATCAAGCCGAAGGCATGGGCAGATTACGGTGTGAAGGAGCTGGAGCAGGCGGTCTATGATTACACCCTGGAATCCATGCAGACATTCCTGGATGCCGGCGTCAATATTACCATGGTGCAGGTGGGAAATGAACTTTCCAACGGTCTGCTCTGGCCGGAGGGAAAAGTCCCGAACTATGACAATATTGCGACGTTCGTCAATGCGGGAATTCGTGCGGTGCGGAAAGCGGATGCGGCGATTCCGGTGATGATTCATCTGGATAACGGCGGAAACAATGCGCTGTACCGCGAGTGGTTCGACAATTTTACAAAGCGGGGGGAGGATTTCGAGATTATCGGACTTTCCTATTATCCGTTCTGGCACGGATCACTGCAGATGTTAAACGACAACATGAATGACATTGCAGAGCGCTACGGCAAGGATCTGGTGATTGCCGAGGTTTCCATGGGCTATACGATGGAAGACTACAAGAATTACGAGAAGCTTTCCGATGAAGAGCGCAAGGGATATGCGACCAGACCGGCGCTTGTGGAGAAGATCGAATATCCGATGACAAAGCAGGGGCAGTACGATTTCATGGAGGATTTCTTGAACCGCATCAGCCACATCAAAGGCGGAAAAGGAAAGGGATTCTTCTACTGGGAGCCGGCATGGATTCCGGTACCGGGCTCCGGCTGGGCAACACCGGCATCCTTAAAATACATGAACGATCCGGGACCATGTGGAAACGAGTGGGCAAATCAGGCGCTGTTTGACTACGATGGCAACGCACTGCCGACACTTTCACTGATCCGTGATTTTAAACCGGAAGTATAAAAAACGGGGCTGCCGCATGAAACGGGTAGCCCCGTTTTGATGTGATAAGTAATAGGATAAGAAGATCATGCCCTTCGATTTCTGATGGAATGCATCTGGAAATTCGGATCAAAAAATGTGTAAACGTTCTTGACAAATAGGTTAGGTAAGACTAACATATTTATATGAATGATTTATAAAAATATTCACAGCGAGGATGGAGCATGCCGACACACATTTTTACGGACGAAGAGAAAGAGAACTTGAGAGAGCAGATGCTGGAGGCGGGATTCCCTCTGCTGAAGCAGTACGGGATGACGCATACATCGGTGGCGAAGATCACGCAAGCCGCCGGGATCGCGGTCGGAACCTTCTACAGTTTCTGGAAGAACAAGGAAGCGTACATGGCGGATCTGATCGGGTATCACAGAAGGAAGCTGATGCCAGTGCTGATCGGAGAGGATGCCCTGACGGGTAAGAAAAAGCTGGGGCGGGAGGATGCACGCCGGTATTTATACGCGGTCATCGATGAGGAGATCAGCATTTATCCGCACATGACGCTGGAGGATGAGGCAAAGCTTTTTTCCGGGACAAAGGCATTTGTTCCGGATCTGGAAAAGGAGAGCGCGATCACGGCGGGGCTGTTAAGCTATCTGGAACATGTGCGGGCCGACGTCAATCCGGGGCTTGTCGCCAACTTGTGCAAGGTGCTGATCATAACGGTCGAATCGCGGGCGGAACTGCATGAGGCGGTGTACGAGGAGACATTGCGCGTACAAATCGAGACGATTCTTGATCTGATTTTTGAAGCCTGAGCGGGAGCAGGAGGAAAGGAGCAGTATATGGAAAAAATCAAAGAGACACAAAAGGGATTTTATGGCTGTTACTGGCCGCTGGAGGGAAGTACCTGTGCGATCATTGCCATGCTGGGGGATGACTGCGAGGATTACATGGCGAAGATGGCGGTAAAGTGGATGCAGAAAAAATATGGCGTTAGCATGCTCACATTAAGCCCCGGGCATAAGGACTACAGCCACCATAACCTGCCGGTAGAGCGGATCGGAGCTGCGATTACATATCTAAAGGAGCGCGGTATCAAAAAGATTGCAATCGCCGGCGCATCTACGACGGGAATGTATGCGCTGATTGCAGCGTCCTATTACCCGGAGATTACGCTGACGATCGCCATGACGCCGGCAGATTTCGTGATGGAGGGATTTTATCAGGGAAAACGCGACGGACAGACGGAATGGCCGGGGGAGGGCGAGTCGAGCGTCTCCTGGCAGGGAAAGCCGCTGCCGTATCTGCCGTATGCATACCGCCATCCGGAATACGGCAGGAAGATAAAAGAGGAGGCGAAGCGCGGCAAAGATATGATCGCATCGCTCGATATTTTCCGGGATTCAGAGGCGGCGCATCCGATTCGGGAAGAGGAATATATCAAGGTCGAGCGAATCAAAGGAAAACTTCTGTTGATCGGTGCCAAGGATGATGTTTTGTGGGACACGGTAAAATATATCCGCCGGATGGAGGCAAGACTGGCGACGAGAGAGCATACCTGCGAGGTGGAAAGCGGTATCTACGAGCATGCCACACATTTCGTGTTCCCGGAGGGAATGGTGAAGACCATGCTGCCCGTCGGAGGCGACCTGATTACAAGAGTGTTTGCCGCGGGAAGAAAATATCCGCAGGAGTGCAAGGCGGCGCGTGTGGATATTGAGCGCCGGATCACCGGAGCAATCAATGAGTGGATGAGGGAGGAAAAATAGCGATGGCGATTGAGATTAGGGATGCAGTCAAAAAGTACGGGAGGGGTGAAAGTGAGATTTGCGCGCTGGATCATGTCAACTTGCGGATCGAAAAGGGCGAGGTATGTGTGATTTTAGGACCATCCGGCTCCGGAAAAAGCACGCTTCTTAATATGATCGGCGGGCTGGATCGCCTGGATGCAGGAACGGTTACGGTGGAGGGTGTGGAGCTTGCAAAGCAAAACCGGAAAGAACTGACAGAGTACCGCAGAAAAAATGTCGGGGTTGTGTTCCAGTCCTACAATCTGATTGCCGAGCTTACCGTGCAGGAGAATATCCGTGTTGTTGCGGACATTGCGGAACATCCCATTGCACTTGCAGAACTGATGGAAGATCTTGGACTTTCCCGCCACGCGAAGCATTTTCCGTCGGAGCTCTCCGGCGGACAGCAGCAGAGATGCGCCATCGGAAGAGCGCTGATCAAAAATCCCGCGATCCTGTTGTGTGATGAGCCGACCGGCGCGCTCGATTCCGCTTCCGCCAGAGAGGTGCTCGCTATTTTAGAGCAGATCAACCGGAAATATCATACGACCGTGATTATCATCACGCACAATGAGGCAGTAGCCGGGATGGCGGACCGCGTCATACGGCTTCACGATGGAAAGGTAAAGAGCAACACGGAGAATGAAAAGGTACGCATAGAGGAGCTGGATATCTGATGACATTGCAGAAAAAAATAGCGAGAAGTGTGGGAAAAAATTTGTCTTTCTACCTGACGGGGAGCATTTTGACCGCCATTACCATCATGCTTTTGGTCGGGGCATTTGCCGTGAGCCATTCGATCTACGAATGTTTTACCCCGTATTTTGATGAGACCCGGGTTGAGGATGCCTCGTTTGTGACGATGACGGAGATCCCGGAGGAGGAACGGGAAGTGTTAGAGAAGGCGTATGATGTGACGCTGGAAAGGCAGCAGTATACGGATCTGGATTATGACGGTACCAGACTGCGGCTTTTTGCCGCGACGGAGAAGCTGGATCTGTACACGGTGTCGGAGGGACGAAAAATCGAGGCGGCGGATGACATCGTCGTGACGTATCGTTACGCGAAAGCCAATCACATCGCAGTGGGAGATACGCTGCATCTGGCAGGACGGGACTTTCAGGTGTGCGGACTTGGCATGAAGCCGGACTATGCGATCATGCTTTACGATCTTTCGGAGAGTGCGGCTGACAAGGAGGGCTTCGGCATCGGCATCATAGGAAAGGATGCGATGGAGAGTCTCGGCGGTACGGTATTTTATTCGGTCCGTTACAAGGATCAGAGCCTGGAAAAAGATTTCCGGAAAACGGTTTACGAAAAATATCAGACGATCGAGTATCTGGAGCGCAGTGCAAACTCGCGCATCAGCCTGATGTACCGGGAGGCGGATAATCTGTCCGCCGAATTTTCCCTGTATTGTCCGATCATTATGATTGTGGTGATCGCCGTGATTGCGATGGTTCTGGCGCGCACGGTAAGGCGGGAAGGAAAGACGATCGGCACACTGATGGCGCTGGGCTACCGGAAATCCGAGCTGATCCGGCATTACATGGCATATGGCATGATTCCGGCAGTGGCGGGAGATATTCTGGGAGTGCTGTTTTGTATTCCTTTTTCAAGGATGTTCTGTGGATTCTTTTTCGGAGATGCGGAATATATCGCGTATGAGGTAAAGATTCCCTGGGGGCTTTTAGCGGTGGCGCTTCTCCTGCCGTTAGTGGTCTATGGGCTGGTGTCTTACCTGGTGCTCTGCGGGGTATTAAAAGTCGAGATTATCCCGCTCTTAAAGGGGATTCACCAAGAAAAAACATCCCGGATCTTAAACGGCAGTCAGGCAAAACTCGGGGTGATCTACAATATCCGGACAGTCTGCGTAAACCGGTTCCGCAGCATTACGCTCGTGATCGGTATTGCGGTTGCAACGCTCTGCATTGTGCTCGGCGGCGCCTTCCAGGATGCCTATGCGGATCTGCTGGAGAATAAAGTGCCGTACGCGATGCTGGGCGGACAGTATGAATACGGATTCAACACCTACCAGTCGGATGGCAATCCTTATGGTGGGGATGCTGTTTTTGATGTGAGCTTCGGCGCAAAGGCGGACGATTCTAGATTTAATCTGATCGGATTTGACGACGAGAACCAGTTTGCCGATCTTTGCAGCGAGGACGGGGAGCCGCTCTCCGGCAAAAAGTATTATATGACAAGTGCTGCCGCGGCGCGCTACGGGATTGCGGCGGGAGATACTTTCTGCTTTTACAACACGGTCACGCTAGAGGAGACGGAGGTTGTGATCGATGGCATTGTGAAAAATGATATTTTATCGCTGGTGCTGACGGGAAAAGAGAATGCGGCTGCGATTCTTGAGAGACCGGCGGACGAATACAATGTCATTATCAGCAGGGAGAAGCTTGCGATACCGGGGGAACTGTTGAAGAAATCCTCTTCCCTGCAGGATTACAGGGATATGGTGGAACATCTCTCGTCGACCGCGGGAATTGTGCTGAAACTGTTGAAAGTGCTTGGCGTGTGCATCTGTATCCTGATTGTCGTGATGATCTGTGGCATGATTACAGAGGAGAGCAGCCGCAATATTTCCATGCTGGAGATTCTCGGCTACCGGGATCGGGAAGTGCGAAGCTTTGTGCTTTCGTCCGGTCATCTGCTGGTTCCGGTCGGTTTTGTGATCGGCGTACCGCTTGGCTATCTGACCGCCTATTCCATGGTGCTGGCATCGGCGCAGTCTTCCGGAATGCGCATGAGCCTGCCGGTGAGGGCGGAAACGATTCTTGCGGCATTTGTGTTCGTGCTTGTGGCATATATTCTGGCGCTGGCCCTGTCCGGAAGGAAAATACACCGCGTGGATATGGCGGAGAGCTTAAAGAATGTGGAAGAGTAGGAGAATATGAAGGGGAGCCTGTGGGTGTGCTGTCTGTTATGTACCGCCATGTGGAAAGCCCGACGCAGCCTAAAAAACGAAGCCCGCAAAAAACACTTGACTTGGAGTAAACTCCAGGGTTTACTCTGTCTTCATCAGAAAGGAGACAGATTATGGCGAAATTGGTTGCATTTTATTCAAGAGCAGATGAAAATTATTTTGGCGGAACGAAGAAATATATCTCGGAGGGAAACACGAAAAAGGCTGCCGAAAAGATTGCGGAGCTGACCGGTGCAGACCTGTTTGAGATTGTGCAGGAGGTGCCGTATGCGGCGGATTATGATACCTGCATTGCTGAGGCAAAGCGTGACCTGAAGGCAAAGGCGAGACCGAAGGTGAAGAATCTGCCGGAGTCGCTTGACGCATACGAGGGAAGCGGCCTTTCCGGTACAGTAGCAGATATTGAGAAGGCGGCAGCGGGCGCTGCGGTAACGCAGGGGCTGGCAATCCATGGAAGTGAAGTTGATCATGCCGGAGCGATGATCGAGAGATGGGTGTAACCATCGGCATAACAGAAAGAGCAATGAAAAAGCCGGGGAGCGCTTCACAGAAACAGGGCGCGGAATTCGACTCGTAAAATGAGTGAATTCCGCGCCCTGTTTTTCGTATACGGTTATTCATAGCGCATGCGGTCTCCTGCGCTAGCGCACTTCCTCCCAGAAGGAGACTGCTTCCTTAAGCCAGCCCTCGACTTCCAGTCCGATGCCGAGACCGAAACCGTGGTCTCCGGTTTTGCCGAATCTGGTTTTGTGAGGAATGCCGAGCTTTTCACAGGTCTCTGCAACGGTCAGGCTGTTGGAAAACGGTGCGGTGTGGTCGTCCTCGTTTGCTGTCAGGTAGACCGGAGGGTACGATGCATCCATGTGGCTCGTAAGGTCAAACGGTTCGACGGCTTCCGGTGTGATCTCCGGTCCTGCCACGCGGCGCAGAAAAGCGGCTGCCCCGTCGTGCACCGGATGACCTGCCGGGAACGCAGTGTAGCCTGCATAGAAATCCTTCATGCGGACTGCGGTGTAGGCAAGAAAAATCATTTCCGGCTTTGGAACGCCTGCGCTCTTCCAGCCGAAATTGGTGGAGCCGATCTCGCCCGCTAAAGTAGCGCCTGCCGAAAAGCCTCCGATCATGTAGTGACCCGCCTGCACTTCAAATTCGTCGGCACGCGCCTCAATCTGCCTTATGCAGGCGTACATGTCCTCGATGGCTTTGGCGACGACGGCGTCCTGCTTCGTGCGGTAGAAAAGGACGAATGCGGTGTAGCCCATCTCATTTAAGGCGGCGGCGATCGCCATGCCCTCCACGAGTCCCCACTGGCGGTTGAAGGCGCCGCCCGGGATGATCACGGCGTAGGGACGTCCGGCGATGGGACCCGGAAAATGCAGGAAGGCAGGAGACTCCTTGTCCCACTCACTCATGCGTTCCTCCTCGGAATAGAGCGGATAGAGATAGTTTTTTCCGGTGGCGGCGAGTTCCTCCATGCGGTGTAAGGTCGGTACAAAGCCGACTTTTTCAAACCCGTAGCTTGCTAATGGTGCATTCCAGTGATCCGGTGTCATATCGGTAAAAATGTGGGTGCCGAAGTCCCCGTAGACTTTGCTTTTGACCAGATCACCGATGGTCATCTCTGGTGTGATATCATGATACTTCATAATGAAAACCTCCTTTACGAGTCTTGCTGTGTCGTGGCTCACTGTTTTCTTCGATCCATTTCTACAACTATGGCGGAATATGTATAGGCAATAGTTACAAAAACTGTAGCTGATTATAATAAAAATTGTAAAAATTATCTACAAAAATGAGAAAAAATAGCAGGATATGTAAAAAAACAGACGTTATTAAGCAAAAACGGTGTGGTTTCGCTATTCCTATTTTGGTACCATAACTGCAAAGACAAGAATGGATAGGGGGAAAAGCAATGGCATTGATGGAGACACACTATTACAGCTCGTCCCTGGGGAGCAATATTACGTTGAATGTGTTCGTTCCAACGCCGGGCAGCAGTGAGCAGATCACACAGATGGGACACAGCGCGAAGTACGATTACGAGAACGGGCTTCCGGTGCTGTATCTGCTGCACGGAGCGTACGGCGACGCATTTTCCTGGGTGCGCTACAGCAATATTGACCGCTATGCGCAGGACCGGGGGATTGTGGTTGTCATGGCATCCGCGGAAAATTCTTTTTATCAGGATCTTCGGAGCGGGAAAAAGTACAAGACCTTCTTTACGGAGGAACTGCCGCTCTTCATCCGCAATGTATTTCCGGTGAGCAGGGAGCGGGAGAAGACGTTTATCGCCGGTTTTTCCATGGGAGGTTACGGCGCGTGGTATCTGGCACTGTCCAGACCGGAGCTGTACGCGAAGGCGGCGAGTATGTCCGGCGCGCTGGACATTGCGGGACTGTATCAGGCGGCGGCAGCCGGGAACAACGACAACAATCCGTTTCATTGGGAGGATTGCTTTGGGGATCCGGACAAACTTGCCGGGAGCGATTATGATCTGTTTACGCTCTATGACAGGGATGTAAAGAACGGCTGTGTGCCGAAGCTGTATCAGGCAGTCGGGCGCGATGACTTTTTGTATCCGTCGAATGTGTATGTCAGAAAGCTGCTGGAACAGAAACAGGCAGATCTGACCTACGAGGAGGACAAAGGCGGTCATGACTGGAATTTCTGGGACCAGTATATCCAGCATATTTTAGACTGGATGCTGCATGATTAGAAGAAGGAGAGGGAGTACAATGCGAAAAGAAAATCCGGCAGATATTGCCATATTTGAAGAAAATGCAAAGCGCCCGTTCGGCATGAGGGATAAGATCGGATATGCGGCGGGAGATTTTGCAAATGATCTCACTTTTGTGATTGCCGCGCTGTTTATGATGAAGTTCTACACCGACATCATGGGTGTCAGCGCCGCGCTCGTCGGAACGCTGATGATGGTTGCCAAGGTAGTGGATGCGTTCACGGACGTTGCCATGGGGCAGGTGGTCGACCGCAGTCCGTACACGGCGAAAGGAAAATTTGCACCGTGGATCCGCCGTTTTGCCGGACCGGTCGCCGTGGCTTCGTTTTTGATCTTCGCGCCGTATTTTGCCGATATGCCGATGGGATTTAAGGTATTCTGGATGTTTTTTACCTACATTCTCTGGGGTTCCGTGTGCTACACCGGCGTGAACATTCCTTACGGTTCCATGGCGTCTGCGATGAGCGATAAGCCGGAGGAGCGGACGATGCTCTCAAACTGGAGAACCATCGGTGCCACCGTGGCGCAGATCGTGATTGCGGTGATCCTTCCGATGGTTGTGTACACAACGGATGCCGAGGGACACAAGGTGCTCGGGGGCACGCAGACGATGATCGCATCTGCCGTATGCTCCGTTCTGGCAGTCGTTGTCTATATGATCTGCTACCATCTGACCACCGAGCGTGTGAAGATGCAGAGTGCAGAGGGGCAGAAAAACGTATTTGAGCTTTTCAAAGTATTATTTACAAACCGTGCATTCGTGGGAATTGTCATCTCCGCGCTGATCTTTTTGCTGGTACAGATGACACTGTCCGGAATGAACAACTATATTTACCCGAACTACTTCAACAGCGCGGCGGCAATCTCCGTCAGCAGCCTTCTGGCATGTGTTGTGGTACTGGTTCTCTCCACATTTGTGACCAAGCTTTCGGATAAGATCGGTAAGAAAGAGCTGTCCGCAGCCGGTGCGTTTATCGGCGCGGCGGCACTGTTTGTGGGATACATCGTACATACAAAGAGTGTGGTGGTCTTCATCTGCATCTATCTGTTTGCTTACATCGGACTGGCATTTTTCAACCTGATGTGCTGGGCAATGATCATCGATGTCATCGATGACATTGAGGTGAAAAAAGGAATCCGCAGCGACGGTACGGTTTATTCCGTCTATTCCTTCGCAAGAAAGCTCGGACAGGCGGCAGCCAACGGTCTGACCGGACTGCTTCTCACCATAGTGGGATACAGCTCCGCAACCGCATTTGACGAGGACGTCGTAAACGGAATCTACAACGTGACGACTCTTTTCCCGGCGATCGGATTTGTTCTGCTGGCATGCTCACTGCTCTTTTTGTATCCGCTCTCCAAAAAGAAGGTGCTTTCCAACGTTGCGGAGCTTACAGCGCGCAAAGCAAAGTAGCAGGCAGTTTCCTTTCTGCGACAGGTTCTATGATAAGATGGCACGCTTTGCGATTTCAGCTGGAACTGCAAAGGGAACATTCGTGGGAGAAAAATGTGAGCATTTCTTCCAGCCGAAGTTTGCATCAGATTCCGTGTCTCTTCCACGTTTGGACTCTCCCGGAGCGTGTCCGACAAATTAGAGACAATGAGCGGACTTCCTAGCGGCGCTAATGTGCGTTTCCTCATAGATATTATAAAATCGCGCGAACTGAAACTCGGCGGCTTCTGCTATTAAAAACAAGGCAGAAGACACCTCAGACATCAGTTCGCGCGATTATGTTATATTCGGAAACGCGCAAAGCGCCGCACGGAAGTTCCTAAATTGTCTCATGATTTGCGGACACAGTCCGTGGAGTGCTCCAAACTTGGAAAGACAAGGATCATCGCAGATGCAGTCGCCGGCTGGTTAGAAATGCCGCATTTTTTGAACAGAATGTTCCATAGGCATTCCAGCTGAAAGCTGCAGGAGGTGCTTTTTATAATATCACCTGTCACAGAAAGGAAAAGTGCCAATGTGAAGTGTGGAAAAAACATGCAACTTTGTTGCATGTTTTTTTGATTATGTTGCAGTTTGAAAAAGGTCTATTGCAAAGGAACACAGAGACGTTATAATAGAATTACAACAGGACGGTAACAGAAACCATTCATAGAAAAAATGATGTATAAGGAGGTAACGCATGATCTGGGAACCAGTACTTGCAAAGTTTAAAGAATTATTTGGGGATGAGGGAGAGATCGGAGTTTATTTCGCACCGGGGCGTGTGAATATGATCGGTGAGCATACCGATTACAACGGAGGACATGTATTTCCATGTGCGCTCACGATCGGTACCTATGGTGTGGCGAGAAAAAGAGACGACAAGAAGCTTCGCTTTTATTCCATGAATTTTGAGAATCTCGGTGTGCTGGAGTCTTCCGTGGAGGGCTTAAAGCCGGAGAAGGAAGCAGACTGGACGAACTACCCGAAGGGTGTGATGTGGGCGTTCGGCGAGAAGGGCATGAAAGTGGAGTCCGGTATGGATCTCGTGCTGTTCGGCAATATTCCGAACGGTTCCGGACTGTCTTCTTCCGCATCGGTGGAAGTGCTGACCGGATTCATCCTGCGCGATATGTTCGGTTTTGATGTGACGAATCAGGATCTGGCATTGATCGGCCAGTATTCCGAGAACAAGTTTAACGGCGTCAACTGCGGTATCATGGATCAGTTCGCCATTGCGATGGGCAAGGCAGGACATGCGATTTTCCTGGATACGGCGACCTTAAAGTATGAGTATGCGCCGATCAGGCTCGAGAATGCGAAGATTGTGATCTCCTGCAGCAACAAAAAGCGCGGACTCGGCGATTCCAAATACAACGAGAGACGCAGCGAGTGTGAGACGGCACTTGCCGAACTGCAGAAAGTGGTAAAGATCAATGCGCTCGGCGATCTGACAGAAGCGCAGTTTGAGCAGTATCAGGATGCGATCACAAGTCCGGTGTGTAGAAAGCGCGCAAAACATGCCGTATATGAGAACCAGAGAACGATCAAGGCGGTGGAGGCACTGCAGAACAACGATGTCGCGCTGTTCGGAAAGCTGATGAATGACTCCCACGTATCTTTGCGTGATGATTACGAGGTAACGGGAATCGAGCTGGATACCCTGGTTGAGGAAGCATGGAAGATTGACGGTGTGATCGGTTCCCGCATGACGGGTGCGGGCTTTGGCGGATGCACGGTCAGCATCGTGAAGGATGACGCGGTGGATGCGTTTATCGAGAAGGTCGGAACCGCCTATAAGAACAAGATTGGCTATGCCGCAGATTTCTATGTCGTAGAGATCGGCGACGGCCCGGTAAAATTGGCGTAGTGGCAGAGTATATTTAGAAACGAGGTTGGATCATGATACAGGAAAGAATATTGGAACTGACAGAATACGGACTGGTGACGGGACTCATAGAGCCGCAGGATAAGCGGTTTACGCTCAACCGTCTGCTGGAGCTGTTTCATATTGACGAACTGGAGGATGAAGTCACGGCGGCTTATGAGAAGCGCACGCCGATGACGCAGGAGAGCGCCGAGGAGGCACTGCCGCAGATTCTTGCAGAGATGCTCGATTACGCGGCGGAGCAGATGCTGATTCCGGACAATACGATTACATACCGCGATCTGTTTGACACAAAGATCATGAGCATGCTGGTTCCAAGACCGAGCGAGGTGGTTCGCCGTTTCTATGATCTTTATGAGAAGGAGTCTCCGCAGGCGGCGACGGATTATTTTTACAAACTGTCCAGAGACACGGACTATATCCGCAGATACCGCGTGAAGAAGGATCTGAAATGGACGGCGGACACAGAGTTCGGAACGCTGGATATCACGATCAATCTGTCGAAGCCGGAGAAGGACCCGAAGGCGATTGCGGCGGCGAAGTTAGCAAAGCAGAGCGGCTATCCGAAATGCCTCCTGTGCAAGGAGAACGAAGGATATGCAGGACGCATCAACCATCCGGCGAGACAGAACCACCGCATCATTCCGGTGACCATCAACCAGAGTGACTGGTTCTTCCAGTATTCTCCGTACGTTTACTACAACGAGCACTGCATCGTATTCAACGCGAACCATACCCCGATGAAGATCGAGCGCGCTACCTTCGGAAAGCTGCTTGATTTTGTGCAGCAGTTCCCACACTATTTTGTCGGCTCCAATGCCGATCTGCCGATCGTCGGAGGATCGATCTTAAGCCACGATCATTTCCAGGGCGGTCATTATGAGTTCGCCATGGCAAAGGCACCGGTGGAGCGCGAGATCACATTCAAAGGATATGAGGATGTAAAGGCAGGCATTGTAAAATGGCCGATGTCTGTCATCCGTATCAGCGCTACGGACAAGGATCGTCTGATCGATCTGGCAGACAAGATTCTCCTCGCATGGAGAGGCTACACGGACGAGGCGGCATTCGTCTACGCCGAGACAGACGGCGAGCCGCACAATACGATCACACCGATCGCAAGACGGCGCGGCGATGCGTATGAGCTGGATCTGGTACTGCGCAACAACATTACGACAGAGGAGCATCCGCTCGGTGTATATCATCCGCATGCAAAGCTTCATCATATCAAGAAGGAGAACATCGGTCTGATCGAGGTTATGGGTCTGGCAGTTCTTCCGGCACGCTTAAAGGATGAGATGGCGGATCTGGAGCAGGCGATCTTGGACGGCGTTGACATCCGTGCGGACGAGAAGCTGGCGAAGCATGCAGACTGGGTGGAGGAATTTCTTCCAAAGTACGGCTTTACCGCCGGCAGCGGTCTGGAGGGCGAGATCACACCGGAGAGGTTACATGAGATCGTTCAGACAGAGATCGGTCTGGTATTTAAGGAGGTTCTCACCGACGCAGGAGTCTACAAGTGCACGGAAGAGGGCAGAGCAGCCTTCATGCGCTTTGTGGATACGGTGAACGCATAGAAATAGAGAGAGGAAAAGAACGGATTACGGGACGGGGATTTTTTCCCCGGAAGTTGTCCGTTCTTTTTTTCAATTCCCGATAAATGTGTTATACTTGTGCATGGAGCAAATTTTTGCAAATGACCGTTTACTTTCACGTGGTAATTTGGTAAAGTAAAGGAATGAGAAAACGATGCGGGTCAGACCGCAGAAAAGAGGATAGGTATTATGGTATCAAAGAGAATACAAAAAGCGCTGGAGGGCAATTCGGCAATCCGCGCCATGTTCAATGAGGGCAGGGAGATGGCTGCAAAGTACGGGGAGGAGAATGTGTTTGACTTCTCACTCGGCAATCCGGCAACCCCGGCGCCGAAGGCGTTAAACGATGCGATCCGTGACCTTCTGGATGAGGCGGATGCAAAGGGAGCGGCAGGTTCTCTGGGCATTCATGGTTATATGGCAAATGCGGGCTATGAGGAAGTACGCCAGGCGATCGCAGAGAATTTGAACGAACGTTTCGGAACAAAGTTTACGGCACACAATCTGGTGATGACAGTCGGCGCCGCAGGCGGGCTCAACATTATTTTTAAGACGATTCTCGATCCGGACGATGAGGTCATCGTGTTTGCACCATTCTTCGGAGAATATCGCCAGTATGCGGCGAATTTTGATGCAAAGATTGTGATTGTACAGCCGAATCTGGAGACGTTTCAGCCGGATCTTGCCGATCTGGAGGCAAAGATTACCGCGCGGACGAAGGCGCTTATCGTGAATACGCCGAACAACCCGACCGGCGTGATCTACAAGCCACAGACGATGGAGCAGATCGGAGCTATTTTAGAGAAAAAGCAGGCGGAATTTGGAACAGACATTTATCTGATCTCGGACGAGCCGTACCGGGAGCTGGTGTATGACGGGAACAAAGAGGATTTCCTGACGAAATATTATCGCAATACCCTGGTGGGATATTCTTTCTCCAAATCCCTTTCCCTTCCGGGAGAGCGTATCGGTTATGTCGTGGTGCCGGATGAAGCGGTGGACGCCGAAGAACTGATCCGCGGCATTGAGATCTCAAACCGGACACTCGGATTTGTCAACGCACCGTCCCTGATTCAGAAAGCTGTGGCGCGCTGCCTTGAGGAGAAGACGGATGTCACGTTTTACGATGAGAACCGCAGCAGACTCTACGAAGGACTGACAAAGCTCGGATTTACCTGCATCAAGCCGGAGGGGGCGTTTTACCTGTGGGTGAAGTCACCGGTGGAAAACGAAGAAGAATTTGTAAACGAGGGAAAGAAATTTAATCTTTTGATGGTAAAGGGAAGCGCATTTGGCTGTCCGGGATTTGTGCGTCTCGCATATTGTGTGTCCCATGAGACCGTGGAACATTCCCTGCCTGCATTTGCGAAGCTGGCGGCAGTGTACGGACTGGAAAAGTAGGAGGAAAAAGGATGGAGAACTGGGAGTCATATGTGAGAAAAGTGGTGCCTTATGTGCCGGGGGAGCAGCCGCAGGAGGAGCGGATGATCAAGTTAAACACCAATGAGAATCCGTATCCGCCCGCGCCGGAGGTGCAGAGGGCGCTTGCCGGATTTAACCCGGATACGCTGCGCCTGTACCCAGAGCCGACCTGCAAGGTGCTTGTGGATGCGATTGCGTCATATTACGGACTGTGCAGCGATCAGGTATTCGTCGGAGTCGGCTCGGATGATGTGCTGGCAATGGTTTTCCTGACATTCTTTAATTCCGGAAAGCCGGTTTTCTTCCCGGACATCACCTACTCTTTTTATGATGTGTGGGCGGATATGCTGCGGATTCCGTACGAGACGAAAGCGCTGGATGACGCGTTTGAGATCCGGGCGGAGGATTACTACGGGGAAAACGGTGGAGTGATATTCCCGAACCCGAATGCGCCGACCGGCATTCTGATGCCGCTTGAAAAGATCGAGGACATCATCGCGCACAACCGAGACGTGATCGTTGTGGTGGATGAGGCGTATATTGATTTCGGCGGGGTGTCGGCACTGCCGCTGATTGAAAAATATGACAATCTTCTGATCGTGCAGACATTTTCCAAGTCGCGTTCCATGGCGGGAATGCGCATCGGATATGCGATGGGAAATGCGAAGCTGATCCGCTATATCAATGACGTGAAGTATTCGTTTAATTCTTATACGATGAACCGGACGGCGCTTGCACTCGGTGTGGAGGCGATCCGTGACCATGCTTATTTTGAGGAGACCAGAAAAAAGATTATCGAGACGAGAGAGTGGACGAAAAAAGAGCTGCGGGCGTTGGGATTTACGTTCGGGGATTCGATGAGCAATTTTATCTTTGCTTCGCACGAGCGCGTGCCGGCAACAGAACTGTTCGAGGCGCTGCGCAGGGAGCATATCTATGTGCGTCATTTTACCAAGGAACGCATCAACAACTACCTGCGCATCAGCATCGGAACGAGAGAAGAAATGGAGACGTTTATTCGGTTCCTGAAGGAATATCTGAAAGAGGCATAGCCGATGAGCGGCCGGCCGTCTGAAGTCTTTGGATGCCGAAGTTAAAGACGACCAGACCGCCAACCGTCATGGCGATGCCGAACAGGAACCAGAAGATCAGAGAAAACGTCGTGTCGCCGAACGGGATGAGTCCGGAGAGCACGGTTCCCCAGAAGTTAAACAGCATGTGCAAAAGGATCGAGTAATAGATGCTGCCACCACGGTTGCAGACATAGCCTAAAACAAGTCCCAGACAGAATGCGTAGATGCCCTGGATCATGTTCATGTGGAAGATGCCAAAAAGCAGCGCCTGCAGCAGATTGGCTGCCCAGAAAGGCAGACATTTCTTTGCCTGATGCATGGTGACACCGCGGAAGACCAGCTCCTCGCAGAACGGGGCGAAGATGACAGAGCAGATGACCATCAGAATGGAGATCTGATCGTCGAGACCTGCCGTCTCGAGCAGGGATTCGTATGCATCCATCCAGTGCGGAAAGAGCGACGCGACAAAGCTCATGATATAGGTTGTCAGATACTGTGTGCCAGGCATCAGCATGACGATGCCCGCGACTGCAGCAGGATGAAACGTCTGACGCAGAACGGGGCGGTAATTGCCGCCATACCGGCAGTAGTACCACAGACCGAACACGGCGATCGACATGGCATTGTAGATTAACAGTACGCCGGTGTTGAAGCGCTGGGAACTCCACAGGGAAAAGGCGTCATCTACAATATCGAGGAACCCCGCGCTGCCGGTGACAGAGTACCAGCCGTTCTCGATCAGCAGGGAAAGTCCCATGGCAAAGTAGGTTGCGAGAAACTGAATCGCAATCACAAGAAGCAGCGGGACAAAAATAAACAGGAATTGTTTTAATTTCTTCATTATTATAATCTCCAGTTATCGTTGGTATGAAATAAAGTTCTTGCAATTTCCAGATACTTCTATTATTATAACAATCGGATTTCATGAATGCAAGCAGTGGAAAAAGTGCGTGCATGGACAGAAACTTGGGTATTTACTTTAAAACTTTAATATGCTAAAATAACAAAAGAATCCATTTTGGGAAGAAGGAGAAGAACATGAGTAAGAAACTTAGGACAGATGCAGTGGATCATCTTTTTGACGCCATCTTGAGCTTACAGAATAGAGAAGAGTGCTACACATTTTTTGAGGATGTATGTACAGTAAATGAGTTGCTTTCTTTATCACAGCGGTTCGAGGTTGCCAAGATGCTGCGTGACCAGAAGACTTATCTGGATATTGCGGAGAAGACCGGAGCATCGACTGCTACGATCAGTCGTGTCAACCGATCCCTGAATTATGGAAATGACGGTTATGACATGGTATTTAGCCGCATGCAGAATACGGACAAGTAGTGGAGACAGATAAAAAGAGCCACAGGAGAACGGGAACTTTTGCCCGTGCCTGTGGCTTTTTCGATTACTTTTTATTTTTTTTCTGCCTTGGACTTGTCCGAGGTGGTCGTGTCAATGAGACGCTCGATGATGGTCTTTTTGACATAGACATCGTAGCTTAACATGCAGATCAGACTGAAGTTCCGCAGAAGCTCGGCGTCCTCCGGGGCAGCATCCGGGAATGTCTGACACGAGGTGTTGAACTTCCTGGCGAGATCTTTCATGAGATTTTGTGTCTCCTGATGCTCGAGTCCGAAGACTTCACGGTAGATGTCTTCCAAGCTGTAGCTGCCGTCTTTTCCGAAATATTTGTCCGTGATCGGATTTAAGATGCTCTGGATGTCACTGATGCTTAGGATATTTTTAAAATAGTAGATGAAAATCAGCGTCAGTACGTGCTCTTTGGTGTACTTTTTCTTCTCCGGCGGAGGGAGAAGATTGTTCTTGGCGTAGTTGTTGATCATCGTCTTGGTCAGAATCTTGTCATCCGCATGCCGTTTGGATGCCTCCAACTGGGAATCCATAAATGTGGTAATCTGATCCATATATAAATCAATGTTCGGAATATCTTCCGGTCTGACATAATCAATTCTCTGTAATTCTGCTAACAGATCACTCAGAAATTTTTTTGTATCGTTGTCCATATGTATCACCTCTTATCACATTATATAGTTTTCAAAACCAGATGACAAGAGACAAATGTTGGGAAATGTATATGGCAGTGCCCGAACATGAAAAATAGAAAATATGTTCTGTATGGTATCGAAAAATGGAGAGAGATGTGTTATACTTTCTCATATCACTATAAACGGAAAAGGAAAAACAGGCATGAGTATTTATGATACATTAAACGAGCAGCAGAAGCTCGGCGTTATGACCACCGAGGGACCGGTGCTGATTCTCGCGGGAGCGGGTTCCGGCAAGACGAGAGTGCTGACACACCGGACGGCATATCTGATTGAGGAAAAGGGCGTCAATCCGTACAATATCATGGCGATCACTTTTACCAACAAGGCGGCGGGCGAGATGCGCGAGCGAATCGATGCGCTGGTCGGATACGGCTCGGAGAGCATCTGGGTGTCGACGTTTCACTCTACCTGCGTGCGGATCTTAAGGAGGCATATTGACCGCATCGGATATGACACGAATTTTACGATCTATGATTCAGATGATTCCAAGAGTGTCATGAAGGAGATCTGCAAGCGCCTGAATATTGACACCAAGATCTACAAGGAGCGCAGTCTTCTTGCGGCGATCTCCTCTGCAAAGGACGAGCTTGTAAGCCCGACGCAGTTTGCCCTGCAGGCGGCGGCATCGAGTGATTTTGCAAAGAAAAAGCAGGCGCAGGTCTACCAGGAGTATCAGACGGCGCTGCAGAAGAATAATGCGCTGGATTTTGACGATCTCATCGTAAAGACGGTAGAGCTGCTGCAGACAGATCCGGAGGTGCTTGCCTACTATCAGGAGCGTTTCCGCTATATTATGGTGGACGAGTATCAGGATACGAACACGGCGCAGTTTGAGCTGATCCGTCTTCTCGCAGGCAAATACAAAAACCTGTGTGTGGTCGGTGATGACGATCAGTCGATCTACAAGTTCCGCGGAGCGAATATCTACAATATTTTGAACTTTGAAAAGCATTTTCCGGATGCGGTCACGATTAAACTGGAACAAAATTACCGTTCGACGCAGAACATCTTAAATGCGGCGAACAGCGTCATTGCCAACAATGTCGGCAGAAAGGCGAAGACGCTCTGGACGGCAAATGGCGAGGGAGAAAAGATCGACTTTGAGCAGTTTGACACCGCCTACGAGGAGGCGGATTATGTCGCAAGGGATATTGCGTCCGGTGTCCGGGACGGAAAGTACGGCTACGGCGACTACGCGGTGCTTTACCGCACGAATGCACAGTCACGTCTGTTTGAGGAGCGTTTTATCGTGTCCAATATCCCGTACAAGATTGTCGGCGGTGTGAATTTCTATGCGCGCAAGGAGGTCAAGGATCTTCTGGCATACTTAAAGACGATTGACAATGCGAGGGATGATCTGGCGGTGCGCAGGATCATCAATGTGCCGAAGCGCGGAATCGGTGCGACGACACTAAACCGGGTGTCTGATTATGCGGAGGCGTATGACATCAGTTTTTATGAGTCCTTAAAGCGTGCAGAGGAGATACCGTCTCTTGGCAAGAGCGCAGCGAAAATCAAACCGTTTGTGACATTTATCCAGACGATGCGCAGCAAGCTGCCTTATATCAGCGTGGCAGATCTTCTGCGGGAGGTCATTGAGGAAACCGGCTATGTGAAGGAGCTTGAGGCGGAAGGCACCGACGAGGCGGAGGCGCGGATCGAGAATATCGATGAGTTGTTAAGCAAGGTAGTTGCCTACGAGGAAGGCGAAGAACAGCCGACGTTAAGTGGTTTCTTGGAGGAAGTTGCGCTTGTGGCAGATATTGACAGCGTCGGCGAGGAGAATGATTATGTGGTTCTCATGACACTGCACAGCGCCAAAGGTCTGGAGTTCCCGAAGGTTTTTCTGGCGGGAATGGAAGACGGTCTGTTTCCGAGCTATATGTCGATCACGTCAGACAATGCCAGCAGTGAACTGGAGGAAGAGCGCAGGCTGGCCTATGTCGGCATTACGCGTGCGATGAAGGAGCTTGTCATCACTTCGGCGAGACAGCGCATGGTGCGCGGCGAGACACAGTACAACAAGGTCTCACGTTTTGTGAAGGAGATTCCGCCGGAGCTTTTAAACGGAGAGATCAAAAAGCCGGCGTATCTGGAGAACAGAGAGCGGCACACGGCGGAGCCGGTGAAAAAGAAACGGCCGACGATGCGGGACCAGCTGTCCGGGCAGAGTATGCAGGCGAGAGCGTTTTCATCGGTACATACGGAAGGCGGAAGCTTAAGCTACGGTGTGGGCGACCGTGTCTCCCACATGAAGTTCGGGGAGGGAACGGTAAAAGCCATCGTGCCCGGCGGCAGAGATTTTGAGGTGACGGTCGATTTTGACGCGGCGGGAACCAAGAAAATGTTTGCGGCATTCGCAAAATTAAAAAAAGTATAAAATGTGTTAATTTATAAATTTTTTATAGGCGAACAGGGAAAGATATGCTATAATGTGCGTAATAAAAAGACATGCAGTAAATAAAGATAAATCAAGGAGGGGAATCTGATGAATAAGATGGAAGATCTGATCAACATGACAAAGTTAAACGAGCTTCTGAATAAGAAGGAAGAAGTGGAGGAGAAGAAGACCTCAAAGGTAGTATGGATTTTTGCAATTATCGGTATTGTAGCGGCTGTAGCTGCAGCGATATACGGCATCTACCGTTTCTTTACGCCGGATTATCTTGAGGATTTCGAGGACGATTTCGAGGATGATTTTGATGATGATTTCTTCGAGGACGATGATGATGAGGAAGCGCCGGCAAAGTCTGAGGACAAAGAGGAAACAACCGAAGATTAAGACAAAGGGCATGGGGCTGCAGAGAGGTGCAGCCCTATTTTTATGTAACAGGAAACGCTCTGTGGGGATGCGCACCTCGTGGTGAGGTAAATAATGCTTTGCATACCGCATCAGGCAGCCTGCCAAGACAGGCGCAAGTGTGCGGCAGGCGCACACTTTATTCTGTAGCAGGAAACGATATCGTAAGTGGCTGAGTCAGGCGAGTGAATCCTGCATGCAGGATTTTTTATGTTTGGCAATGTGCAGAAGAAACTGGACGGACAATGGAGGATAGAACGTGAAAAAGGGACAGATTATCGAGGGGATGGTAGAATGCGTAGAGTTCCCCAATAAGGGAATTGTGAGAACGGAAGACGGGGGACGCGTGATTGTAAAAAATGCAGTCCCGGGACAGAAAGTGTCCGCATCGATCAATAAGGTGCGCAAGGGAAAATGCGAGGGAAGACTGCTTGAGGTGCTGGAGCGTTCGCCGAAGGAGCAGCCGGAGGCTGCCTGTATCCATGCCGGAGAGTGCGGAGGCTGCACATATCAGACGCTGCCTTATGAGGAGCAGCTTGCCATGAAGGCATCACAGGTAAAAAAACTGATCGACGACGTCATCGTACCGGAAAATACCGACTACGAATTTCTTGGAATCAAGGCGAGCCCGAGACAGCAGGAGTACCGGAATAAGATGGAGTTTTCGTTCGGCGATGCGTACAAGGACGGACCGCTGGCACTCGGCATGCACAAGCGCGGCAGCTTTTACGACATCGTGGATGTCCCGGAATGCCGGATTGTGGACGAGGATTTTCACACGGTGCTCACAGTGACGCTGTCTTATTTTAAAGAGCGGAATCTGCCGTATTATCACAAACTGCGCCACACCGGATATCTGCGTCATCTTCTGGTGCGCAAGGCAGTGAAGCCCGGGGAGATCCTGGTGGATCTGGTGACGACAACGCAGATAGCGGAAGGGGAGGAAGAGGCGCTTCTTGCCGGATGGAAGGAGGCGCTGTGTGCTGCCGCCTATCAGGGAACGCTCACCGGTGTGCTTCACACCCGCAACGACAGTGTGGCGGACACCGTCACAAACGAGAGCACGGATGTGCTTTTCGGGCAGGACTATTTCTATGAAGAATTGTTAGGACTTCGTTTCCAGATCACGCCGTTCTCCTTTTTCCAGACGAACTCTCTGGGCGCGGAGGTGCTCTATGAGACGGCGCGGGAGTTCATCGGGGATGCCCTGCCGAGCGGAGCGGATGCGGATGTCGCGGAGCATGGAAAAGTCGTGTTCGATCTTTATTCCGGAACCGGAACGATCGCACAGATGCTCGCTCCAGTTGCAAAAAAGGTGATCGGCGTGGAGATCATTCCAGAGGCGGTCAAAGCCGCGAAGGAGAATGCAAAGTTAAACGGTCTTACAAACTGCGAGTTTATCGCGGGAGATGTGCTCAAGGTGATTGATGAGATCGAGGAGAAACCGGACTATATCGTGCTCGATCCGCCGCGTGACGGCATCCACCCGAAAGCTCTGGAGAAGATCATCCGCTACGGTGTGCCGCAGATGGTGTATATCTCCTGCAAACCGACCAGCCTGGCGAGAGACCTTGAGGTGCTGCAGGCGAGGGGGTATGAGGTGAAGAAGGTATGCTGCGTGGATATGTTCCCGGCGACCGTGCATGTGGAGACTGTAATTTTGTTGTCCCGAAAAACTCTAGATGCAGTAATCAACATAAATTTAGATATGTCTGAACTGGATCTTACAAGTGCAGAAAGTAAAGCAACATATGCAGAAATTAAAAAATATGTACTTGATAAGTTTGGTTTGAAAGTATCACAGCTTTATATTGCACAGGTAAAACGTGAATTTGGTTTGATAGAAAGAATTAATTATAATGTGGGCGAAGGTAAGAACCATGTACCACAGGTAACACCAGAAAAGCGTGAAGCGATTATTGATGCTTTAAAACATTTCCAGATGATAGAATAAAAAAGCTATACAACAAAAATTGACTTGCTTTCGGGCAGGTCTTTTTTTATGCAAAAATTCATAGGGGGAAGTACCGCACAGGTAAATCAAAAATTGATTTTTACAAAAAGGTGCAATTCGAAGCATTGAAAGAAAAAGTAGCAAAAAGAAAGAGTGGGAGGTTATGCTTACGCATAACCTATCCATGATACTCTTTAATACCAACTAAAATAAATCTATTAGTTAATTATTACAGTAACATCAATTCTATTTGTTTATATAACAGTAAAGATAAATCTATTAGTATCTATTCACTTAAGATCATGCTCAATTACTCTACAAAAGACGGATGCAAGCAATCGGCAAAATGCCGATCTCGAAAACTCAAATGAAGGGGTGCAGGTTTTCCCACACTTGTTTTTACCTCTCTACAGTGTTTGTGCGGCTTTACTAATGAATTTATTTAGTGAAACACAATCTGGTTTAGTGCGTGTGTGAAAACTATTCATTTGGGAGTGCAAAGCGTTTTCTATTCATTTCTTACCCGTTAAGGAAAACATTTCATTTATTATTTTTCTTCAATAAGTCTATAATTTTGGAACTGTCAAGATAACCTACAAGATTTATTTTTGTACTTGGTTCTACAGGTTTACTGAATGAGACAACAAGATTTATTTGCCTAATTTTTATACTTATTATACTTTAGCTTATTATCACGATCCTGCAAAGCCTTATAAAATCTGGTTTTGAAGTATGTGTTTTCGGACAGTTTCCGCAAGTTTATTACGGACAACTTCCGCATATTTCGACTAATACAAAAAATTTTTTTCTTTTTTGTCGGTATCGGGCATATTGATTATATAACAAAAAAAGAAAGGATGATAAAAATGAATAAAAAAGCCTATGAGATTTGTAGCAAGGCAAAGGTTTCAAATGATTTTGCAAGGCATGAAGTACCATTAGTACAGCTAACAGATATACAAAAAGATATTGAAAAGATGGAAAGATATAAGAAATCTTTAATTTATGAATATGTGACGGGAAAAAAACGTGTGAAAGGAGTAGAATAATGCCAAAGAATGTGATTAAGGAAAAAGAAGATTTTCAAAGATATATTCTTGATTATTTGAAAAATAAAAATGGCTATGTTGTGCGTGATGCAAAAACTTGTTTTAATAGCCATTATGCAATGGATATTGAATTGCTTTTTCAGTTTCTAAATGATACACAGGCTGACACAATGGAAAAGCTTGAAAAGATTTATAAAGATAAAACAAAGGAAACTATTATAAATTATCTCAATAAGGAAATTACAAAGCTTGATACACATACAAAGACACCAAGCATCCGACAGACGGCGGAGAAAGAGGAAGTAATAAAGGATGCGTTGAAGCATTTTGGAATAATTTAAATAGTATATCGGATATCATTTTATAGCCGTTTGTTCAGTTTGGAGTAGGTGCTATTTGATTATCTGGATTTTTAGAACTATCGAAAAAGCAGAATAGGTTGTATAATATATATGGCAAAGTGAAAATGTGTAAAGAAGTTATCTTGATATTATAGAGGAGAATGGAAAAGTAAATATGGGATTTTCTAAAAATGATTTTGAAAAAGTAGATTTGCGGATAAAAAAAATAACAGAACAGACTGTTGAGCAAATAGAAGTAGATTCAGAATTACCTCCAACAATAGAGCAATTAGAAGATAATAATAAAACCTACTCCATTATGGCAGCTATACTATTTATCGATATTCGTAAGTCAACATACTTAACGGAAAATAGCCAAGCAAAAAGTATGGTTAAAATATATCGCTCATTTATGCGAATGGCGGTTGATTGTGTTAGAAAAAATGGAGGAGTTACAAGACAATTTCTGGGTGACAGAATTATGGGCGTCTTTATTGACTCCATTGATGAAAACGGGAGTATGGTGGATAGTGCAGCAGATAAAGCAATCAATGCGGCAAGAAGTCTACAGACTGTGATTGATTATAGCCTAAATAAATATTTGAAAACTAATGTTAATGGAAAAGTTATTGAATGTGGTATTGGAATTGATTATGGGAAGGTTCTTGTAACTCAGGTCGGTATGTATGGACTGGAAAGCGATGAGAATAGAGAGAACGAAGTGGATTGCGTATGGGTTGGAAATACAACAAATTATGCAAGCAAATATTCAGATATAGCATCTGGCGGAGAAATATTTATTTCGGATAATGTTTTCAAGCAAATGTCAGATGAGTACAGGGAAGTTTTTGTTAAATCAGCAAAATATAAAGGAACAAAGTTATTTCAAGGCTATGTGACAAAGGATTATTATTTGGAGTTTTCAGAGGATTTAGGAAAACCAATCAAGATAGAAGAAGATACAACAGTAGAGTCGGATACATTTGAAGGATTAGCAGATGGCATTAGAGAAATCGAGAGATTGCAAGATAAACTTATACAAAGAGAAAAGCAGCTTGCTGTTTTGGAGGATAAACTAAAAAAAGAAAATCAGGATTACAGAGATAAATATAAAAATGAAAATACAGCAAAATTAAGGGCTTTTGATGAAAGAAATATTGCGGAAGAAGAATTGCAAAAAATACGAAAAGATTATTATATAGACATTAAGAATATTCTTTCCAAAGTACATTACCATGAATATCAGTATATGGATAAAATAGGAAAAAAAGATTTGTTTTCAATGATAGAAAAGGCATATGAATTGGGGGCACTAATCGGAAAAAATTCGAAAGAAGTGTCATTAGAATTAAGTTGTTATTTAATAGGAATTTATGATTACTTTCAAGAATATTCCAAATCGTTTGATGTGATGCTTGTTATGGCGGAATTGTCAGATTATTGGGTAGACCTAGAAAGTGCAACGCTAAAATGGGCAAATAAAGAAAAGGTCTTATATAAACTTTATAATGAAATTGAAAGAGCATTGGTAAATTATAGAGTAAAGTATGAAAGAAGAAAAGATTTTGAAGGCTATTTACAAATAATAAAGAAAATTAGGGGGTATTAACTATGGAACACGATAGAAAACAAATAAAAGAAAATAGAGCATTTAAAAAAGAAGATGCTTATGAAACGTTAGGTATTATAAATACATGGATAGGAAATATGGATACAAAAGTTTCCTTTGCATTAGCATTAGCAGGAGTTTTAATAGGTGTTATTTTTGAAAAGGGCATACCTAATGCATTTGAAAGAATAACTGAGGTATCAAAACTTGCAGAATTATCTGGCGGAGAAATTATAGCAGCCATTTTGGTTGCGCTGCTATATTTATCAAGCTTTATTTCTATTTTATGTTTTATGCTATCTATTATTGCAAGAGTGAAAAATCTTAATAATGCATCGTCTGCTTTTTTCTTTGGCTCTATTGGAAATATGACATTAGAGAATTATAAGAATGCCGTAAAAGATATGGATGAAAAAGAAATAGTAGACGATTTAGAAGAACAGATACATACAAATTCCAAAATATGTAGTTTAAAAGCAAAATGGTATAACAAAGGGATAAAATTTTTATTAGTGACAGTTATTCTGTGGTTTGTATGTATGATATTTCAGTTGATATAGAAGGAGAAAAATTATGGAATCAAATCATACAATGTCTTATGACGTAGATAAAAGTTCAGACAGAATGGATGATATTTTAAATGCAAGTGATAATGATTACTGTGATAAAGACAGCATTCCTGCGAGAAGTGATTTGACATTTAAAAATGGTTATTATGTAAATGTTACTGCAATTTTTATTGACATTGTAGGGTCATCTGATATGACAGATGAGCATAAAAGACCAACATTGGCAAAAATGTATAGAGCCTTTTTGTCAGAGTGTGTTGCTATTATGAATGCAGAAATTGATTGTAAAGAAATAAATATTAATGGGGATTGTGTATGGGGAGTTTTTGATACCCCTTATAAATCTGATATTGACAATGTTATCTCGGTGGCAGCAAGACTAAATAGTATGATTAAAATACTTAATTATAAATTAAGAAAGAAAAATTATTCAGAAATTTCAGTTGGGATAGGTATCGATTATGGTAGAGCGCTGATGGTTAAAGCTGGATATTCAGGTAGTGGAATTAATGATGTTATCTGGATGGGGGATGTTGTAAATTCAGCGTGCCATTTATGTAATAAAGCAGGTAGAGATTATAGAAAAGTAATTGTAATTTCAGACGTTGTTTATAATAATTTAAATGAGCATAAACAAGGTTTATTTTCAAGCTATTCTGATGGATGGGTGACTAGGTATGAAGGAGATATTATAAATACCAGCATGAATGATTGGTATAATGAGCATTGTAAATGAAAAGCCTAATCCCCCAGCTATGCTGGGGAGAATGGAATAGTTGGAAACGGTGAGGATAAA
>OLFT01000530.1_pt1 | contig 48783 bp, 49 predicted proteins | sample 1604921 | NCBI WGS metagenome assembly OLFT01 (sample SAMEA3888897, study PRJEB22519) | human gut metagenome | biome: human gut; feature: human-associated habitat; material: faeces | place: Denmark | collected 2013 | reverse complement strand
ATGGTCGACCGAGGATCCGCCGAAAGTTTCGTCAGAGTAGACCGTTACCTCGTCGCCTATCTGCGCTTCCGGGATATCCGTGATGTCCACAAGTGTCTGATCCATGCAGATACGTCCGCAGACCGGAGCCGGCTTGCCGTGAATCAGTACATTCCACTGACCGGAGAGCCTGCGGTTGAAGCCGTCTGCATATCCGCATGGGATAAGCGCGAGCCGGGTCTCGTGATCTGCCTTGAACGTCCTGCCGTAGCTTACCGTGTCGCCGGGCTTGATAGTCTTTATCTGGCTGATTACCGCCTTCATGCTGAACACGGACTTGATTCCGTCCGGGAGCGGGTATTCGGTGTTCGGGCGGTGTCCGTACATCACTATGCCTGCGCGGATAAAATCGCCGTCGAAATCCTTGTGGAACAGTATGCCGCCGCTGTTCTGGAGCCTGCGCAGACCGTTCCGGGAGATGCGTTTTCTGACAACAGCCAAGCCGCAGTTGTAGAGATTACCCCGGAGGGCTGGCTGGCAGCCTCCCTTCCGGGGATGATGCCCCGGCGGGATGACGCTGACCGTCCCCGGTTTCTTGCCGGACTGCTGCGGGATGCCATTCGCCGGACCTTCCCGGATCATGACCAGCCGAAGTTCCGTGCCTGCGTGTTGGTATACGAGCACATCTATGACATCGGCCGCAGCCGCCGCTTTATCGACCACGACAATCTGGAGCTGAAGCACTGTCAGGATGTACTGGAGGCAGCCTTCCTCACAAACGATACGGCTGCACTTTGCTCTGCGTTTCAGTGCAGCCACCGGGGAGAACAGGACGGGACCCGTATCTGGATCCTGCCGCCGGAACAGTTCCCGGAATGGTTGAAAAGTTATCCGGAATGTTGGAAAAGCACCACCGAAAATATGTAGGAATAGGCCAAAAAATACATACCTATTTATGTCGAATACCCCTTGCAGATTTTCGGTGTTGTGTGGAACCCCCAACCCATTGGGGTGCAAGGACTTCCTGGCGCAAAAACGGTCGGGGGTGGGAGTGAGTTGGTAAGAATTTTGATGATAGGCGATGAGCGCAGTCAGGCAGCCTGTTGGAAGGGCGCAGGGCAATTGAGGGTTGCGGGCATGAGGCGCCGGCAGCCTTGTGTATGGTTTTCGTGTTTGCTGCTGTGAGCCTGTTGGGTGCGCTGCTTTGAGAATATGTATGGAGGATATTGAGATGCAGTTGAAGAATGGATGTATGGCAGTGAAGCTGATGGAGTTTGTGGGCCTGTGTGGAGAGGTGCCGGTGTCGCTGGTGCGGAAGCTGCCGGGGTACTATGACTATAATCGCCGCCTGGTTACAAAGTTGGTGCAGGAGGGGTATCTGAAGGAACGGCGCATGAAGGGATACCGGCGCAGGATCGTCCGCTCCCTGAGTCTGACGGAGGCTGGCTTGGGTCAGCTTCAAAGGGTAAGCCCGGGTCGGGCGCAGCGTGTCCGAGCCCATGCGCTGGCTCCGGAGAGTGGGCACGGAAACTGGAAGAAAACGCTGCGGCTCCACCGGGGAGCGGCCTGCCTGCTGGCGGCCATGAAGTTGAATGCAGTCTGGCAGCCCGGGAGGCAGAAGGATTCCGCACTGGGCAACCAGCTTACCTATTACAGCGCTTATGAGCTTGCCAGGGAATACGGCTGGGATAATAAGGGTGCGCGTCTGTCAGGTGTTCTTGTGGATAAGTATTACTACTACCCACTCTATTATCTAGGTGACAACAATCTGCGCTGGTCCGAGGAGGCGGAGCGGATGTTCCTCGACCATATAGCCGCTTCTCCACTGGGACGTAGTCGAATTCCCGGCAGCAGCCTCCTGTTGGGAGAGAGTTGGGACTTGGTGGAGCCCCTCATTATCCACGCAGTCAATCCCCGCAGCCGTCTGATTCATTTCACGAAAGACAGCTGCTTCCGCTATTTTACTATGGACGATATGGGCCTGCGTTTGTTGAAGCTTTATTTGGACGATACATATCTGTTTGCTTTCCAGCAGTATTTGCTGCAAAACGGCGTGTGTGAGCCGTCCATACTGCCGGGGTATCTGTCCAGTTTGGAATCGCTGTCTGAGCATTATGACTCGGGCAAAGGGAAACGGGAAGCGCGCTGCCTGGACAGAGGCACATTCTTTGCGTGCCAGATAGATTCCTTAAAAAAGTTCTGCAAGATCGGCCCGGATTTACTCGTCATACCTGACCGCTGGCTTTTAGATTTTGAGATGAATGGAGATCACAACAATGTTTGAACGAGAACCGATTACCGCAGGCGAATTGATGGATAAGCAGTTTTTACCCAAGCCTGTGATTGTTGAAGGCATGCTGCCTGCCGGGACCTATATTCTGGCAGGCACGCCGAAAATAGGCAAATCATTTCTGATGACCCAGCTCTGCTGGAGCGTGGCAGAAGGAATACCTTTCCTGGGATTGGCTACGCGGAAATCCACTGTATTATATCTGGCCTTGGAAGACACCCAGGAGCGGCTGCAGAGCCGCTTGGCCAGAATGTTCGGAACAGACTGGTCCGGCTCCGAATTTCATCTGCTGTTTCAGATCAATCAGCAAGGAGACGCCTTGATACAGCAGTTTCAGGATTTTATTCTTGAACACCCTGACACGAGGCTGATCGTGATCGACACACTTCAGCGGGTACGGGAGAGCGATGGATCGTCATACAGCTACAGCCATGATTATGAAACCATTTTGCCGTTGAAGACATTTGCAGACGCATATGATGTCGCTCTGATTGTCGTTCACCACACGCGGAAAAACGAGGACGATGATAATCTGTTCAATCAAATTTCCGGGACCAACGGCCTGTTGGGCGCTGCGGATGGCGCTTTTCTTCTGCATCAGGGCAAAAATGATGTGCTTTTGGAGCAGACAGGCAGGGATGTGCCAAACCAGCGATATGTGCTGCGTTTTGATAAGAGCCGATGTGCCTGGGAGCTGATCAGAATGGAGCATACGCCATTGCCGGAACCTCCCGATCCTCTCCTGCCAGTCATTGATCAGATCATTGGCAAAGATGGCTGGCGCGGAACTGCAACAGAGCTCTTGTATTGTGTCCAGCAAATTGCCCCGGACGCAGAACTGGTACCTAACACTCTGACGAGGAGACTGAACACACTGACGGATCAACTATCAAGGGAATATGGAATCTTATTCCGAAATGTCCGCAGTTCTGAGCGGCGTGAACTTCGCTTTTTGAGGATACCGCAATATGACGATGATGACGCAAATGACGGTTCTGCCCCTGGGGGAGAAATACTGTCATTACCGTCATTTGCGTCATTGGAAGGTGGTGATTCAGATGGCGAATGAGCTAGTTCCTGTGTGGGAGAAAGCCAACCTCAGTCTGGAGGAAGCCGCAGCCTACTTCGGTATCGGCATTAACAAACTGCGGGATATGACCAATGATGAAAATTGCCCGTTTGTCCTCTGGAACGGGAGCAAGCGACTGATTAAACGGAAAGCCTTTGAAAAATATTTGGAGTCCGCCTATTCAATTTAAGCTTGGAAAAGCCTTTCATGTGGTGTATGCTATGACCATACTATGTTAAGCGCTTTCCGGCGGAAAGGAGCGAAAAATTGTCCGAAAAGCGCAAGGATAATAAGGGACGCATCTTCCGTTCCGGAGAGGGCCAGCGTCCCAACAAAACCTATTTTTACCGCTATCGCAGAGATGGTGATAAAAAGTGGTACTATGTGTACGCCCCGACACTGGAAGAACTCCGCCAGAAAGAGGAAACGATACAGCGTGACCTGTTGGATGGGATCGATTATGCAGGCGGTGAGATCACAGTCGCTGAGCTGGTTGACCGGTATATCAATTTGCGGCGTGGTTTGAAAGAAAACTCCATGCGGGCCTATGGGACAGCGATCAAACGCATTCACGTAGACCCGTTTGGACAGCGCAAAATCAAGACTGTCAAGCTCTCTGATGGAAAGAGCTGGTTCGTTGCCCTGCACGACGCAGGCTTGAAACAGAATACCATAGGGATCATCCAGAGCGTTGTCCGTCCGGCTTTTGAAATGGCTGTAGATGATGATATGATCCGCAAAAATCCGTTCAAGTTCAAACTGTCAGATGTGATCCCTAATGACGCCTATGTGCGGAGCGCACTGACCAAAGCTCAGCAGGAACGGTATTTGCAGTTCCTCCGTGACTATGGCAAGGATAACTACTATGACGATATTGTGATCCTGCTTGGGACCGGAATGCGGGTCAGCGAATTATACGGACTAACGAAAGCGGATATTGACCTTGACCGGCGCTGTATCCATATTCGAAAGCAGCTCTGCCGCACCGCAGACAAGCCCTATTTCATCGCTCCGCCCAAAACGAGCAGTGGAATTCGAAGTATCCCTATGACCGATTCGGTGTATATGTCAATTCGGCGAGTGCTTTTGAACCGTGGAACGCCGAAGGTTGAGATGATGGTGGACGGATATAGTGGATTCCTCTTTCTGGACAAGGATGGTCGGCCCAAAGTAGCCATGCACCTGGAGAACTATATGCGGGGAATGCAGAAGAAGTATGTCAAGCTGTATGGAAAGACACTGCCCACTGTGACGCCTCATGTACTGCGGCACACCTTCTGCACCAACGCCCAGCAGGCAATGCTGGATGTCAAGAGCCTCCAGTATATCATGGGCCATTCCACAGCCAGCGTCACATTGGATGTTTACACACACAGCGACTTTGAATCTGCCGAACGGGCCTTCAGACAGATCGCACAGGCCTTGTAATCACAGGGTTTGGGCACGGCGACACCTTACACATGGCTTACACACAACTTACACACTTTGCCCGTGAATTTAAGGAGATTTGCGGAGATTTATAAACAGGGAACAAATACAGCGGATCATTTATTTCTTTCAAATAGTATTGTTTTCCTTCGATTTTACGGAAAAAACGTTACTATTCGCTGTATATCATAGATATTTTGAAAACCAAGTCCGTAAGGGCGGCATGTACTAAGCAATAGCCGCAAAGCATTGAAAGCAAAGGACTTTTCGCTGGCAATCTGATAAACTTACCACAAATTTACAACAATTGCCAACGAAAAAGCGCCGAGATATGTATGAAGCTACCGTCTGCATTTTGCAGGCGGTAGCTTTTTTTGCAATTTCTCTATACAAAAGATTAGCCAATTTTTTGCTTGCGGGGGAAGCATCCGGTTTTGGCAGAGATATTCCCCTCAGTCCGTCAGCTTGGCGCAGTCGGCGGGGCGGCCGGAGAGCATTTCCAGACCGTGACTGATGGCGGGCAGCACCGCCTCCAGATTCTCCTTGGCCGCCTTGGGAGAGCCGGGGAGGTTCAGAATCAAGGTCCCCTTCCGGATGCCCGCCTGCGCCCGGGACAGCATGGCACGGCTGGTGATCTGCATGGAGGCGTAGCGCATGGCCTCTGGGATGCCGGGAGTCAGCCGGTCGCACACGGCAAGGGTGGCCTCCGGGGTCACGTCCCGGGGAGCGAAGCCGGTGCCGCCGGTGGTCACAAGCAGTTGAATGTCACCATCGTCGGCCATCTGCCGCAGCGCCGCTTCGATCTGCGCCTGTTCGTCCGGCACCACATCGGTCCGGACCACCTCATAGCCCGCGTTTTTCAGCAGCTCCGCCACCAGCGGGCCGCCCTCGTCGGGGCGCTCGCCCCGGGAAACACGGTCGCTGACCGTCAATACAGCAGCATGATACATACGATCATCTCCTCATTTCAACAGTAGAATATCCCTTGGCTGGACGGCGATCCAAAGTCCCTCCGGACGGTTCAGCCGCCGCCAATCGTCCCGCTCCAGTTCCATCCGCAGGAGGGGGGCACCGGACGCGGCCCCCTCCGGCCGCAGCAGGACGATGGTGGTGAACACATCCTGAATGACCCGCTCCACCGTGCAGTAGAAGGCGTCCGGGGTGCCCTCCGGCACCGTCATCACGTGTCTTGCCCGGATGCCTGCCTGACAGATGTCCGCCGGGACCGGTTTACCGCAGTTCAGCGTCAGGCCCCACGCAGGCAGCGTCACGGCGCTGCCTGCCGGTACGGCCTCCACGATGTTTTTACACCCGGAGAGTCGGGCGGCAGCCTCCGTTTCTGGCTCGTGAAACAGCTGCCGCAGAGTGAAGGTTCCTTGCGAGGCCCCCTGATCCAATACGCACACCCGCTTGCAGTTGCGGAACACCTCGCCCCGGTCATGGGACACCCATAAAATCGGTCCGGAGAAATTCTCCAGAAAATCGGACAGCTTCAGCTCCAAGTCCCATTTCAGATAGCTGTCCAGCGCGGAAAACGGCTCGTCCAGCAAAATGACCTCCGGCTGGGAGCAGAGAATCCTCGCCAGCGCCACCCGCTGCTGCTGTCCGCCGGAAAGCTGGGCGGGATACCGCTTTTCCAGACCCTCCAGCCGAAAGCGGTGGAGGGCCGCCGACAGTGCGGCGGCTTTTTCCGCCTTGGAACCGGAGCGGATGCCGCAGAGGATGTTTTTCTCCACCGTCATGGTAGGGAACAGGGCGTAATTCTGGAATAAATACCCCACCCGGCGCTGCTGGGGCGGCAGGTCGATCCTGGCCTTGCTGTCAAACAGCACCCGGTCATTCAGCACGATCCGCCCCCGATCCGGGGTCATGATCCCCGCGATGCACTTGAGGGTCATGCTCTTGCCGCAGCCGGAGGCCCCCAGCAGGGCCAGCGTTTCCGTCTCCGCCTGAAAGCGGACGTCCAGATGGAAATTTCCCAGCTGTTTTTCGATCTCCACAAACAGGCTCACGCCGTTCCCCTCCTTTTCCCACTGGCCGCCAGAAAGTCCCGGCGCTCCAGCATATTCACCGCCAGCAGAACCACGGCGGAGATTGCCAGATTCACCACCACCCATTTCATGGCCAGCCCATCGTTATTGGTCTGCCAGAGCTGGTAGACCGTGGTGGAAATGGTGGCGGTCTTTCCCGGCGTGTACCCGGCGATCATGCTGGTAGCGCCGTATTCGCCCAAGGCCCGGGCGAAGGCCAGCACCGTTCCCGCTAAGATGCCCTGCCGGCAGCAGGGCATCCGGATGTGCCAGAAGATATAGGCGTTGGAAAGGCCCAGTGTCTGTCCGGAGTAGGCCAGCGTCTCGTCAAAGGATTCGAAAGATCCGCGGGCGGTGCGGTACATCAACGGGAAGATCACCACGGCGGTGGCAAAGATGGCGGACCACCACGTCATCACCACCTTTACACCGAAATGACGCAGCAGCCACGCGCCGAGGATCCGCTTTGGTCCCAGCAGCCGCAGCAGCAGATAACCGATGACGGTGGGGGGCAGCACCAGTGGCAGCGTCAGCACCACGTCCAGAACGCCCTTCACCAGCCGGGGCAGGCGGGCGATATAGTACGCCGCGAAGATCCCGGCGAAAAAGACGATCGCCGTGGAAATAGCCGCAACACGCAGCGAGTTCCATAGGGGAAACAGGTCCATAAGTTACCTCCTGAGGGGGAAGGGATGGAGGACCGACGGCCTGCCGCCGTATCAGCGGCGGGCAAGCAGTTTGCCGTCAGCCTTTTCAGAAAGAGTTTTCGCTCAAGCGGCGGAGAAGCCCACGGATTCAAACACGGTCATGGCCGCGTCGGTCTGGAGATAGGCCAGGAAGTCCTGGGCGGCATCCTCTTTGTCCCCCTTGAGCACGGCGGCGGGGTAGATGACCTGACCGCACATCTCGGCAGTGGCGCTGTCCACCACCGTCAGACCGGCGGAGTGGGCATCGGTGGCGTAGATGATGCCGCAGTCCACGGCACCCTCGCTGACCTGAGAGGCAACCTCCTTCACGTTGTTGCCGTAGGTCAGCTTATTTGCGACGGCGGTCTCGTCGATGCCGTAGTAGTTGAAGATCTTTAGGGTGTACTGGCCCACGGGCACATCGCTGTTGCCGATGGCCAGCATCACATCGCCGCCCTTCAGCAACTCGGCAAGCTGGTCAAAGCTCTCAATGCCCTTGGGATTGCCGGCGGGAACGGTGAGCGTCACCTTGTTTTCCAGAAGATTCACACGGCTGTCGGTGACGATGAGGTCAAGCCCGTCGGGGTTCTTCTCGGCATCACCGATGAGGCTGCCGTCCATGGCGTTCATCTGCTTGGGTGCGGCGGAGATGAACAGGTCGCAGTCCGCGCCCTCCTTGATCTGGGTGAGCAGCTTGCCGGAGGAATCGAAGTTATATGTAACGGTCACGTTGGGGTTGTTCTGTTCGTACATTTCTTTGAGCTGGTTCATGGTCTCCGTCATAGAGGCGGCTGCGAACACGATCAGCTCCACCGGCTCACCGGCGGGGGCTTCCGTGGGGGCGTTGTCCTGCGTCTGGGAACCGTCGGCGGCGTTGGCACTGGTGTCGGCCTTGGAGCCGCAGGCGGCGAGGGACAGGGTCAGGCACAGGGCCAGCAGCAGGGACAAATATTTTTTCATGTTGGTTCTTCCTTTCTGATTCGATGAAAAATCTATCTCGACTTTACAGAGCAAAGCGTGATACTCAATCAAGATGAACGGTTTGGAAAAGCAGGAGCGCGCTTGGGCGCTCTCGCTTTTATTTTCCGAAGGGGCAGTTGGGCCAGTGACAGGGCTTGCAGCCAAGGCACAGCCCGCCCTCGCCCATCACGGCGAAGTCTCTGCGGGTCAGTTCCACGCCTGCGGCGATCCGGGGGAGCGCCAGGTCGAAAATGGTGGCCCCGGCATACATCACACAGCCGGGCAGACCGCAGATAGGGGTGCCGTCCTCAAAATAGCCCAGCAGGAACATGGCGCCGGGCAGCACAGGCGCGCCGTAGGTGACGATGCGGGCGCCGCTTGCCTGGATGCCGCCGGGGGTGTTGTCGTCCGGGTCCACGCTCATGCCGCCGGTGCACAGGATCAGGTCCGCGCCGGTTTTCCTGGCTTCGCCGATGGCGTTGGCCACATTTTCTACGCCGTCGCCGGAATAGGCGGTGGAGATGGTCTCGATACCGTAGGCCGCCAGCTTCTCCTTTACCACAGGGGTGAAGGTGTCCTGAATGAGCCCCTTCTTCACCTCGCTGCCAGTGGCCACGATGGCGGCGGTTTTCTTCACATAGGGCAGCAGCTCCAACAGAGGGCCGGCGCCCGCTGCCTGCTCAGCGGCTTGCAGTGTTTCCTCCTTGATGATGAGAGGGATGACCCGCATTCCCGCCAGCTTGTCGCCCTTTTTCACGGCGGTATTGCCCTTCCGGGTGGCGATCATCACGTCCTCCCGGGAGTTGACAGCGATGAGCCGTTGGCTGTCCACCCGGAACAGGCCGTCACAGGCGGCTCGCAGCTCGATCTTGCCCTCTTTCGTCTCACTGCGGACCATGTTCTCCTGACCGCACAGGGCCAGCAGCCGCTCCGCCGCATCGTTTTCGTGGACCATGCCGGGAGTCATCTCCCAGACATACAGGTTCTCCTTGCCCATGCTCAGGAGAACGGGAATATCGTCCTCCGTGACGATGTGGCCCTTGCGGAACCGGGCGTCCTTATATTGATCCTTGATGATCTGAGTCATATCGTGGCACAGCACGTGGCCCACGGCCTCCTCTGTTCGGATCAGCTTCACTTCAGCACCTCAATTTCGTCTCCGGGCCTGACAACGCCCTCTTTTACTACCACGGCGAAGATGCCCTCCGTGGGCATGACGCACTTGCCTACCGCCTTTTTGATGGCGCAGTCATTGTGGCACTCCTTGCCGATCTGCGTCACCTCCACCTCCGTCTCACCGATCCGCAGGTGGGTCCCCACGGGCAGGTGTTTGAGGTCGATGCCCTCTGTATTGATATTCTCCGCGAACACGCCCGGGTCCAGGGGAATAGGCGACAGGGCCCGCATGGTGTCCACGCTCTCCTCCGCCAGCAGGCTGATCTGCCGGTGCCAGTCCCCGGCGTGGGCGTCTCCCACGATGCCGTGGCGCAGTTTCAATTTAATTTCCGGAACGGGCTTTTTCAGTGTTCCCTTTTTCTCGCTGATATTGACGGATACGACCTTTGCCATGGTTCTATCAGTCCTCTCGCTTATAGTCTCCGCTCTTGCCGCCGGATTTTTCCAGCAGGCGGATGTTGGTGATCTCCATATTCTTCTGCACCGCCTTGCACATATCGTAAATGGTGAGGGCCGCCACGGAAACGGCGGTCAGGGCCTCCATCTCTACGCCGGTGACGCCGGTGCAGGTGACGGCGGCCTGAATTTCCACCATGCAGGGCTGGTCCGACAGATGGAACGTGATGTCGATACCTGTCAGGGGCAGAGGGTGGCACATGGGGATCAGCTCCCAGTTGTGCTTGGCGGCCTGGATGCCCGCCACCTGGGCCACCGCCAGCACGTCTCCCTTTTTCAGGGTACCGTTTTTGATATGGACCATAGTTTCCGGTGATACGCGGATCTCCCCCGCCGCCACCGCCCGCCGGTGGGTCACAGCCTTTTCCGTTACATCCACCATCCGGGCGCGGCCCTGCTCGTTGAAATGGGTCAGTTCTCTCATGGTTCAGCCTCCGATTTCATTCATGGTCCGGGGCGTGTCGCTGGCATGCTCTGTCAGGTGGTGCCCCTTGGGCTTATGCAGAATGCCCCGTAGGATGGCGTCCTCCAATTCCCTGCCGTGAAGTCCCCGGAGGGAGATTTCCTCCCGGCTGTGGAGACAGCCCTTCAGCTTGCCGTCCGCCGTCACCCGGATGCGGCGGCACGCTCCGCAGAACTCGTGACTCATGGGGGTGATCAGCCCCACAGTCCCCATGGCTCCCGGCAGACGGTACCGCCGGGCCACGCCATTGGGTTCGATTTCTTCCAGCACCGGGAATCGGTTCAGAATCTCAGTTACCGGCAGGAAGCGTTCCTTTGGCCATGCCGCACAGGGCCCCATAGGCATCAGTTCGATGAACCGCACCTCCCAGGGGTGCTCTTTCGTCAGGCTCAGAAAATCCTCGATCTCGTCATCGTTCAAGCCGCCCATCAGCACGGTGTCCAGCTTCAAATTCTGAAATCCGGCGTCCTCCGCTGCCCGGATGCCCGCAAAAGCGTCCTCCAGATCTCCCCGGCGGGTGATTTCCCGGAATCGCTCCGTCCGCAGGGTATCCAGACTGATGTTCAGCCGGTCCACTCCGGCTTCCTGCAGGGGCTTTGCCAATTCCGGCAGCAGGCTGCCGTTGGTGGTGAGGCAAAGCTCCTTCAGTTCCGGGATGGCCCGCAGCGTTCGGCAGATGTCCAGAATCCCTCGCCGCACCAGCGGTTCTCCGCCGGTCAAACGGATCTTCCGGATCCCCAGCTTCACCGCCGCCCGGGAGATCTCGCCGCATTCCTCTACGGAGAGGACGGCCCCGTGAGGGCCTTTTTCCACGCCGTCCGCCGGCATACAGTATTGGCATCGGTAATTGCAAAGGTCCGTTACCGACAGCCGCAGATAATCAATTGTCCGGCCATATTGATCGATCATCGCATTACTTCCTATCGTCCCAAGCTGCGGCCCGGAATTTTTCCGGGCGTGTTCGCCGGGGGCACACGGCCCGCAGCAGCGTCCGGCCGCCAAGTTTTCTAAGGTTGACCTTTATTATAGCAGATATTTTCTCAAAATACAAATCCCTTTTCCGCGGCTGGAGAAGGGCGGCGCGGCATGAAAAGCGGGTCCGGCTTGGAGGACTGTTTCACGAGAAGGAAATGCCCGCTGTGGTGTAAAAAATTCCGGCTGTTCGCAGCGATAAATTTTAACCGGATTGTAGCATCTTGTTCACAATTTGTTCATGATTGCAAAGTGACTTTCCGCTATGGTAGGTTTATAGAAGTATACATGGATGTTAAACTGAATTTAGGAGGTTTTTTATGAGACGGTTTTTCAGAAAACGGCTTCCGGCCTTTCTGCTGACGCTGGTCATGGTCATGACGATGGTCCCGGCCGTGTCCGCCCGCTCCTCGGCGGATCTGACCTGTGAAGTAGAAAAGGGTGAATCTGTATCTTTCCGCAAGCGGGACTTCCGCTCCCTCTATCGAAATGAGTATAGCAACGAAACTCCCCAGTATATTGTGTTTACTGATTACAGTGACTTAGATGATTATGGGTATTTGACTGCCAAGAATTACCGCGGCAAAACCATCAACCTCAGCGAAAGCGATCTGAATAATACATGGTTCTATTATGACAGTGATAATGTCCCCGAGAGTGTGGATTACGCACTGGACGATTTGACATTCGTGGCTAACCGCCGGGCTGACAGCGGTACACTGCGTATGGAGTTTGAGATTCATGGTGAGCGGAGCAAGGATTATGTGTCCTGCACGATGGATATTAAAGTCGGCGGCGGTTCCGGTTCCTCCAAGGGGGACATCACCTATACGGTGAAGCCCGGCGAGGAAACCAGCTTTGAAGTCAGCGATTTTGAAGAATATTATGACAGCAAGTGCGACGGCACCTTCAAGTACGTGACCTTTAGCACCTCTACCAGCAATTATAACGATTTCAGCGGCTATGTTGCTTATCGTGATGAAGCGCTGAGCCGTTCCGACCTGGTAGGCAGCAAGTTCTATGACGATGACTCTGATTATGGCGACTATCCCATCAAGCGTCTGACATTGGAGGCGGGTAAGTCTGCGTCCGATGACAGCGTGGAGATCGGATTCACTGTCTATGGTGAGAAGAGCAGCGGCAAGAGCTACAGCGCTGACGGCACCCTGGTGTTGGAGGTTTCCAAGACCGGAGCCTCCAGCAAGGGTGACATCACCTACACGGTGAGAGCCGGCGAGGAAGTTGCCTTTGACGATGACGATTTTGAGAAGATCTATGAGAACAGCAGCTGCACCGGCAGCTTCAAGTATGTGGAATTCAGCCGGCCCGACAGCGCGTTCAACGATGCCGGTACCCTCTACTCCCGGTATGGCAAGCGGAATGAGACTGCCTTTACCCGTTCCAGTCTCAGCGGCAATAAATTCTACTACGGTGACAGCGACTATGGTGACTACGATCTGGATGAACTGAGCTTTGTGGCGGACAAGTCCTTCTCCGGCAGCGTGGAGCTGAACTTCACTGTTTATGGCGGCACCGGTACCCGGACCAACCAGAACGCCACCGGTACACTGGTCATCACCACCGGCACATCTGCGGGAACATCCCGTTATGTGGGCAACATCCGTTACAATACCACGCCCGGCACCGCCCTGCAGATCAACGCCAATGACATTGCCCGCCTTTTCCGTAAGTACACCTCTGGCGAAGCCCTGCAGTATTTGACGCTGACCAGTGTACCTGCTACCGGCAGCCTATATTACAACTATTACAATACCAGCAAGTATGGCTCCGCACAGATGCCACTCACCGCTTCCACAGCGGGGAATGTGGTCTTCTCCTACAGTCCCGCCTCTGCATCGGAATATGATCTCTCCGAGTTGACTTACATCCCCAGCGGAAGCAATTACTGCACGTCTCTTGGCTTCACCGGATACAGCAGCAACGGCACAACTGTTTCCGCGACCATCCTGATCAGCGTGACGGCTTCTCCGGTGTCTGAGGTTTACAGCGTGACCACCAAGGGTACCTCCGTGAACTTCCCGGCAAACTCCGTGTATTCCGCAGTGGCATCCGCCACTGGCTTCGGCCTTAGCAGCATCCAGCTGCTGGAACTGCCTGCCTCCACTGCCGGCGTCCTGTACATGGGCTCCTATGCGGCGGATACCACCAGCGCTTACAGCTATGGAAATGGAACTGATTCCATGGGTCAGCTGCGTTTCATTCCGAACAGCAAGTTCACCGGTTCTGTCTCCATCCCCTATGTGGCATTGAGCAGCAGCGGCACCGCTTTGGGCGCCGGTGTGGTCTCCATCGGCGTGGTGGACAGCGTGAAGAAGTTTACGGATATCTCTACCTCCACCTGGTGCTATAAGTATGTTACGGAACTTGCTGGCGCCAATGTTATCTCCGGCTACAGCAACGGAACGTTTCAGGAGAAGAATACCATTACTTACGGCGCGGCCCTGAAGCTCATCATGCTGGCGGCGGGCTACGGCGAGCAGGCCCCCACGGTGAAGGGCAGCCCCTTCAGCGGCTATCTGGCGAAGGCCAAGGCTGCCGGACTGGTGTCCGGCAATCCCAAGCTGAACGGGCCCATCACCCGTTTGCAGATCGCGCAGATCGCCGCCAAGGCGTTGAAGCTTTCTACCACCGGTCTGCCCAGCAAGAAACCCTTTACCGACACCAATGACGTCTATGTGCAGGCGCTGAATGCCGCCGGTATCATTGAGGGGTACTTCTCCAACGGCACCAGCACTTATAAGCCCAACAACACCCTGACACGCGGTCAGGTCTCTGCCATCGTGTGGAGAATGAAAAATTCCGTACAGTAAAAATAGAATACTTGTGGAACCACGCGGTCAGCCGAGAGACTGACCGCGTGGTTTTTTAGGTCGATAGAGCGAATGACTGCAAGCGGCGGGGGAGCCGTGACTCTGAATTTCCTGTGCTTCCTTTGCCGCCTTGAAGCGGGGATCTGTGGGGCCCGCTTGAATTTCCGCATGGTATTGATATAATAAGCATATACAGATGTGCTTGCTTATGGCATTGAGGTTTCCTTTGAAAGTTCGTTCCACTGTATCCATGTGTGGCGTCCGGCTTCGGCCATGGCCGGAACCTGTGGAGGTCCTGTATTTTGCGTGTGTTGGCATGGCCGCGGGATCAAAGATCGAGAGGTGAATGGGATGAAACGCAGAATCTTGACGGTATGTTTGCTGCTGGCGCTGCTGCTGACCGCCTACGGCGGGCAGAACAGGGAGCCGGAGAATCCGTCGGATGCGAAGCCGTCGGCGCCGGGGGAGGAGGCAGCGGAACCTCCCGATGAAACACCGGAACCTGAACCTGCAAAGCCGGAGGAAAAAGAACCGCTGAGTCTGGAAGATGTGCTGACAGACATCTACACCGTGGCACCCGGCACGGCGGGCAGCTCTCTGCGGACCACCTATGCCGCCGGAGAGCTGCTGGACTGGATCGATGTGAACTCGGTGGAGCAGGAGGACGTATTCAGGTGGATAGATGAAAACGTGCCCATGGAAAAACTCTGCGGAGCTGGCCCGGGCATGGGCGGCGGTGCTGACGGAGGCGGAGGCCCTCATGCGGGGCGATGAGACGGCCTATGACGCACTGGATGACGCGGGCTATACCCTGGAACAGCCGTACCGCAGCACGGGCCGGGTGAAGTGGGCGGCGTGGAAGTTGCTCCCCCTGTTTACGCAGATTTTAGACCGCACGGAACGCACGGAGTACCGCTACGAAGCGCCGGGGGATTACAGCGCTGTGACGGAGGAAGCCCTTGCGGGTATCTGGGTGGACGATGCGGGTACCACCGTTCTGCTGTTTTCCGAGGACGGCTGCCGCATCGTGTATCCGGAACTGGAGTTGCTTGGCGAAACCGCCTATCCCTTCCGCGTCCGGGACCGCAGCAGCGTGGGATACTGTCCGGAGTTGGACATTGACTATCTGCAAAATGACTTTTCCGCTCCGCTTGTTTACTACGTGTCCGGCATCGATGACACTCACTTCTGGAGCAACACCCAGAATGAGTGTTTCCGCAGACTGGCGTAAAAGGGGCGCGGAAAATCGGCCCTATCAAATGTGCCCTTGCAGGCGTGGACGCTTTTTCTGCGTGATTTTTCACACATATAAGTTGACGCAGCCGTCTCTGGGATGCTCTCCCGGAGACGGCTGCGTTGTTATCAGTCTGAAATGGATTTATCTTCTTCTGCGGCCGCCCTGCTTGCCGGAGATGTTCCGGTTCAGGTCCGCCATTTTCCGCTCCGAGGAGGAGAGAAACTGCTTGAGCTTGTCCTCGAAGGCCAGATCGCCGGAGGGGGTGGTGTCCGCTGCCTGAACGGCGGGCCGCCGGGGAGCCGCCGCGGGACGGGGGGCTGCTGCCGGACGGGGCTGGAAGCTCCGCTGGGCGGGGCGCTCCGGTGCGGGCAACGCCTTTTTGATGGAAAGATCCAGCTTTCCGTCCTTGATAGCAAGGAGCTTTACCTTAACGTCCTGCCCCTCCTGCAGGAAATCATGGACATCGTTGACATAGGTATTGGCGATCTCCGAAATATGTACCAGGCCGGACTTGCCGCCCTCCAAGGCCACAAAAGCGCCGAATTTTGTAATACTGGTGACCTTGCCCTCTAAGACTGTTCCGACCTCGTACTCCATAAGTGCTGTGTTACTCCTATTCTTATTCTTGTTAAAATAATAGTGACCGGCTGTGCCGGTAATGCTCAGTTGGATCGATCTAAAAACAGATAGCTGTTGCTGTCGATCATGCCCAGTTCTTCCCGGGCCAGTTCTTTCATTTTCTCCTCGGTGGGACCTTCTGCGATGTCGCTCCGCAGCGTCTCGTTTTCCTGCTGGACATTCTCCACCTGCCGGGCATACTGATCCCGTTCCGCCTGCGCGGCCCGGACCTGCCCCTGAAGGGCATAAAGCCGCCAGCCCACTGTGGCCAGAAGCAGCAGGATCACCACATGGACCAGCAGATTACCTGATTTTTTCTTTTTTGCGGGTTTGACAGGCTTTGCCATGGGACATCCCTCCTTTGCGAAGGGGCTTCCATACTCCTTCAATATGTATTGTAGCGTATTTCCTGAGAAAATAAAAGAGGGTTTTTGCCTGAAATGCAAATTTTTTACAAACTGCAGCGCAAAACCGTCCCGGTAGACTCAGAAATTGGAACAATTCCATCCACCGATCCATCCAGAAGTCCCAAACCGGCCGCAGGGGCCGGGAAAGCAGGGAAAAAAACAGAACGCCGCCGCCCAGACCTCCCAGCAGGATGAACCCCCGGAGTTGGCCATCCGACTGCCGCAGGACGAACAGAAAGACCGCCAGACCTACGGCCTGACAGTAGAGCAGGTCCAGCGGCGCCGTCAGTCGGGGGTGCCGCAGCCGCACCGCCCGCAGCAGGTCGTACAGGACCCCGGCGCCCAGCCCCAGCAGAATCGACAGGAGGAACGTGCGGAGCTGCTCCGTGACATGGATGGCCATGGCCTATCCGAACAGACGGCTGAAAAAGCCGCCCTGACGGTTCGGAGTGTCCTCATAGGAGATGGAGGTGATGCGGCCATCCACATACAACTCGCCCCCCTCTAAGGACAGCTTGCCGATGTGCAGGTCCTCCCCGGTGACGATCAGGGTCCCGGCGGAGGTGGTCATGATGACGCCGCTTTCGTCGAAGCGCTCCACATCCTCCACGCCGGAAACGGTAAGATGCGCCCGGTCCATCAGCTCCAGCCGATGAGGGGTGACGGGCATATTGAAGTCATTGGTCATAAGATCCCTCCCTGCCCTCAGTGTATGCGGACAGGGAGGGAGATAGAAGAACTTATTGGATCTGCCGGTACAGGGCGGCGGCATCGCTCTGCCGCACGGTCTCCTGAACGGACAGCACCTCCACGGTGACGGTCCGTACGCCGAAGCGAAGGGTGATCTGATCTCCCTCCTTCACCTCGTAGGAGGCCCGGGCGGGCTTACCGTTGACGGTGACCAATCCATTGTCGCAGGCTTCGTTGGCTACGGTCCGCCGCTTGATGAGCCGGGAGACCTTGAGATATTTGTCTAAGCGCATGATGCTTCCTTTCTTGAAAAATGAAAAAGGGGGCGTAACGCCCCCTTTACGGTGTGAATTTATTCAGCCACAGCGTCCTTCAGAGCCTTGCCGGCCTTGAACACGGGCACCTTGGAAGCGGGGATCTCGACAACTTCCTTGGTACGGGGGTTACGGCCGGTGCGGGCAGCGCGGGACTTGACCTCGAAAGAACCGAAGCCAACCAGCTGGACCTTGTCGCCTTCCTTCAGAGCGGCGGTAATGGCGTCCAGGGTAGCGGAGACAGCAGTCTCAGCGTCCTTCTTGGAAATTTCAGCGGCAGCGGCCACGGCGGCGATCAGTTCAGCTTTGTTCATGAGTATATCCTCCTGTAAAATAATTAAAATTCCATTTATCTTTTATCGCGTTTCCGCAATGAAGATCTTAGTTTTCTTTGGCTTGCTCCCAAAGAGCGATTTTTTCTGCTTCCGTATAAGCGTTCAGCGGGCGGTCGGCGGCATCCGCCACCCGGCGGAACCGACCTTGGTATTTGTCACAGGCCCGGTGCAGAGCGTCCTCCGGGTCCACACCGGACATCTGGGCGATCTTGCAGAGAATGAACAGAGCGTCGCCCAGCTCCTCCCGAATGCCGTGAGGACTGTCCACAGGCTGTCCGGCCTCCACGGCCTGCCGCAGCTCGGCGGTTTCCTCATCCAGCTTGTCCAGCGCACCGGCAGCGGAGTCCCAGTTGAACCCGGCCTTTACGGAGCGGGAGACGATCTTTTCCGCCCGCCACAGCGCCGGCAGCGTATGGGGGACGGCTTCCACAGCGTCCGCCGGGGAGGTGAACCCCTTTTCCTTCTTTTTCTGAGCCTCCCAGCCCTCCAGCGCCTGCGCGCTGTCGGCGGCCTCGGCGGCACCGAATACATGAGGGTGGCGGAACACCAGCTTCTGAGCCACGCCGTCTACCACGTCATCTGCGGTGAAACGGCCCTGCTCCTCTTCCATCACGGAATGGAACACCACCTGAAGCAGAACATCCCCCAATTCCTCGCACATACCGGGGATGTCATTCCGGTCAATGGCGTCCAGCGCCTCGTAGGTCTCTTCCAGAAAATTCCGGCGGATGGACTGATGGGTCTGCTCGCGGTCCCAAGGACAGCCCTCGGGGGCACGCAGCAGGTGCATGATGGTGAGAAGATCCTCCCACCCATAGCGTTGTTTCCTTTGAAAATTTACCATATCTCCACTGCCTTTGCAAGCTATTTTATCCTGAAAACGTTGATATAACAGGATTTTTTATAAATCGTTCACTTCAAGCGCAAAAGTTTGGCTATTTTTTCGCCTTTAGGCAGAGCTTTTACGTCCTCTGCCTGTAAGATTCGCAGGGTAATGACCAGAACGCCGTATACCACCACACCGGCCAGAATGCCGCAGAAGGTAGCGAGGGCATTGGCACCGTAAGCACTGTGGCCGCTGAGGACTCTGGCAACAAGGCCGCACACTGCCCAGGCGGCGGCGCCCATCACGGCGGAGGCTACGATGGGCTTTCCGAACAGCCGCGTGTACCGGGGTTTCTCCGGGGAATATTTCCACACGAAGAAGAGGTTCAGTCCGCAGATGGTCAGATAGCAGCACAGGGTAGAAATGGGCGCGCCGTGGATGCTGATGTCCGGGTTGCCCACCAGAATGTAGTTCATGACCACCTTCACCACGCCGCCGGCGATGACGGTGAAAATAGGAAGCTTCTCCTTACCATAGGTCTGCAAAATGGCATTGGTCAAAATCATCAGGCAGATGAAGATCAGGGCAATGCCTAAAATCTGCAAATGGGGACCCGCCGCCAGCGCGTCCTCCGGCTGCATGGGCAGCATGAGCCGCTCAATGGGGGTGGACAGCACGGAGAGACCCACGCCCGCGGGCAGCGCCAGAATGGCGATGAGTCGGAAGGCGGAGGAAATGATGCGGTCCGCCTCAGCGTGGTCCTTCCGGGCCAGCGCCGCCGCCGCGAAGGGGATCAGGCTCATGGTGACGGGATAAACAAAGGAGGCCACCATGTTGGGCATATTCATGGCGATGCGGTACTGGCCGTTCAGCACAGCCGCCGCCGTTTCTGAAAGGCCCAGTCCGTTTTGCAGGCGGCCCATGACGATCTTGGTATCAATGATGTTGATGATGCTCATGGCGGAGTTGCTCAGGGTGATGGGAACGCCGATGAGCAGGATCTGCTTAATGATCTGCCCGCTGGAGGAGGGAACGTCCAAGGATTCCTTCCGGTTCCGGTGGGTGACGAGATAGGCGCACAGGAACAGCATGGATACCGCTGTGCCCGCCGTGACGCCCACGATGGCCCCCGCCGCGCTGAGCTCGGCGGTTTTGCCGATGTGGAGCACGTACCACGCTAAAGGCAGGCCGATGCCAAGCTTCAGAAGGGCCTCCAGCACCTGACTGACGGCAGTGGGAGTCATGTTGCCCTGACCCTGCGTGTAGCCCCGCATACAGGCCAGCAGGCACACGCAGAACACCGCTGGGGCCAGCGCCTGTACGGCGGTGGCGGCCAGAGAGTTGTTCAGGAACCGGGCCAGCGCGTCCGCACGGAAGAACATCAGCACGGAGCAGACCAGACCCAGACCGAAGAACAGCCAGATGGCGGTGGAGAAGATCCGCCGCTTCTCGTTTTCCAGCCCCTTGGCGTGGGCCTGACTGGTCATCCGGGAGATGGCCAGGGGCAGGCCCGCCGTGGAAAAGGTCAGCAAAAAGTTGTAGATCTGGTAGGCGGTGTCAAAATAAGTTTGTCCCGCGCTGCCCAGAATATTGCTGAGAGGGATCTTGTAGGCCGCACCGATGAGCTTGACGATGACCACAGCCGCCGCCAGAATGGCGGCGCCGCCTAAGAAGGATTGTTTTTTCGCAGGAGTTGCCATGGATGTTACCTCGAATTTTCAGATTGAGAGGGGCGGGGCGTATCCCCGCTCAGCGGGCGAAAAAATCTTTTCGCCCCGCTGAGCAGGTTTTCAGAACTTTATAAAAGTTCTGAAAACTTAGGATTTCAATGGCGCAGGAAACCCCTCTTAGGTTTCCCGCACACACCCTTTACCCGCAAGGAGTATGCGGCATCCGTAGAGCGGCGGAGCCGCTAACGGCTGCCCTACCTTACCGTTGCGGAGAATTTATCACTTTATCGACAGTCTTTCGGCGGCGTACCGCCGCTATTGGTTAGGTATGCGCCGCAGGAGCGGAACATACCCGTCATTACAGCTTTTCGCCGCAGTCCCGGCAGTATACGTCCTCCGGCTGGACCTCATGTCCGCAGCGGGGGCAGATCAGATGGATGATGGGTTCTCCCTCCAACTCCCGGAGCCGGGCCTTGAGCTCATCGATCTCCCGCATTTTTTCCAGCAGCAGCTCGGAATCCGTAGGAGTGCCGGTGTGGGTGGCATACAGCAGCTCGCCCAGTTCCCGGAGACCGACGTTGACGCCGGCGCGGAGATCCGCGATCTCTAACTGCCGCTTGGCGGCGTCCGTCAGCCGTTTGGCCCCCAAACCCATGGTGCAGATGGCGTCCCGCGCCAGTCCTTCCGCCTTGGTCCAATACGCTTCACAGCTATGTTCCATGAATGACCCTCCTTACGGCCGTGGCCGTCCGTTTAAGTTTCGGGAACGTATTTTTGATAAAACTCCGCGAAAGCAGCCTGGTTTTGCTGGATTTTCTCCGGCCGCTCCGTGTATTCCTTGGGATACTTCAGGTTAAAGACCCGCTCGATGTGGTTGGTGCCGGGCTCCACCATTTTAGTGGAACCGCCCGCACCGAAGGACAGGATGGAGCACAGTTCCGACATGATGTCCACGTTGTACCAGCACTCCCCGCCGGGGCGGCTCCAACCCACGTTCTCAAAGCTGCCGGACATATACTTCTGCCGGTAGAGGTAGTAGGGGACGAAGCCTGCGGCCCGCAGGGTAGGGGCGGCATAGTCCAGCATGGCCTGCACGGCGGCGCCATCGGGAATGGAGAGACCCTCCATGAGAATGCGGCTGCCCCTTTTCAGCGCCAGCGTGTGGATGGTGATGTCATCGGCCCCCAGTTCCAGACATTTGTCCAGAGAACGGCGGAAGCCCTCCGGCGTATCCGCCGGCAGACCTGCGATGAGGTCCATGTTGACGTGGGGGAACCGGTAGGCCCGCACCAGCTCCATGGCCCGCACCGTATCCGCAGAGGCGTGGCGGCGGCCGATGGCGGCGAGAACGTGGTCCTCCATGGTCTGAGGATTCACGCAGACCCGTGTGACGCCGTGACTTTTCAGAACGGCCAGTTTTTCGGCGGTGATGGTATCCGGACGGCCGATCTCTACCGTGATCTCCGGACAGGCGGAGAGGTCGAAGGATTCTTCCAGAGCCGTCAGGATGGCATCCATCTGATCCGGCGTCAGGATGCCGGGGGTGCCGCCGCCCATGTAAAAGGCGCGGGGGCGCAGACGATTGCTGCGCACCATATCCCCGCCGGAGCGGATTTCCGCGATCAGGGCCTTTACATAGGGCTCCACCAGAGAAAAACTTCGCTCCACGCTCTGGCTCACAAAGGAGCAGTAGGCGCAGCGGGTGGGGCAGAAGGGGATGCCCACATACAGGTCGATGTCCCGCTGATCCAGCCGCTTCCGGGCCTGATAGCCCACGGTGCCGGTCTCCAGGGCCAGGGCGGCCCGGTCCTCCGGGACAAAGTAATGCTCTTTCAGATAGTTCTTGGCTTCCTCCGGTGTTTTGCCCTCCATCAGCGCCCAGGTGACGGGCTTGTCGGGCCGCACGCCGGTGAGCATGCCCCAGGGGGGCAGGGTCAGCTTTTCAGCGGCCCGGACTTCCTCCGGCAGCTGGGGATACAGGTTTTGGAAGGCCAGGTAAAAGCAGGCCGCCACGGCGTGGCGCCGCTGGCCCTCTTTTTCAAAATCCGTGCCGGTAAGGGGGGCGGTGAATGCCCCGGCGGCGGTGCGGCCGCGATAGCGCAGCTCCGCCGTGACGCAGCACGCCGTCGTTTCCGCGGCGGCAAGGCGGCACCAGTCATCTTCCCCCGGCTGCACCGGTCCGTACACCGGCTTTTCCAGGGGGAAGAGGTTCATCAGGCTCTGTTCGACGATATAGCGCTCGTCATGACCTAAAAATTCCAGCTTCATATCAGCCTTGCTCCCGCAGTGCCATCTGCATATAGGGGTTGAAGCGCCGCTCCCGGTCCAGAGTGCTGGGCTCCATGTGTCCCGGCAGGACCCGGTAGTCCCCGGGAAGGGCGGCCAGCCGGGCCAGAGAGGCCATCATCTGCTTCATGCTGCCACCGGGAAAGTCTGTCCGGCCGCAGGAACCAGCAAACAGGGTGTCCCCGCAGAACAGGGTATCTCCGCACAGCAGCGTGACGCTGCCCTCGGAGTGGCCGGGGGTGTGAAGCACCTGAAGTTCCAGCGTGCCCACCGTGATGCGGTCTCCCTCGCCGTAGAAATTCACGCCGCCGAAGGGGATCCGGGCCAGTTCACTTTTCAGAGGGAACAGCTGGGTCTGCGGACTGTCAAAATCCGCCTGATGGATATAGACCGCCGTCGGCGGCAGCGTCTCCATCAAAGCCGCCACCGCACCGGTGTGGTCATAGTGGCCGTGGGTCAGCAGGATCTTATCCACGGTGCAGTCCAGCTTTTCGGCGGCGGAGAGGATCAGCTCCGGCTCCGCACCGGGATCGATCACGGCGCAGACCTTAGCCGCTTCATCGCAGAGAATGTAGCAGTTGGTACCGATGGACCCCACCTGCAAGGCTTGGATCTTCATAAGACACACCTCGTTGAAATCAGTTTACTCTTCCGTGTCGAACAGAATGGTGACCGGACCGTCGTTCTGGGAATAGACCTGCATATCGGCGCCGAATTCGCCGTGCTGCACGTCAAAGCCCCGCTCCCGGCAGTGGGCCATGAACCGCTCATAGAGGGGGATGGCCAGATCGGGCTTGGCCGCGCCGGAGAAGCCGGGGCGGCGGGAGGAGGTATCGGCGTACAGGGTGAACTGGGACACCACCAGCAGGCTGCCGCCCACCTGCTCCAGATTCAGGTTCATCTTTTCGTTTTCATCCTCAAAGACCCGCAGATTGCAGATCTTGTCCGCCAGCTTGTCGGCGGTGACCTCCGTATCGTTGGGGCCTACGCCCAGCAGCACCAGAAAACCGGTGCCTATCTGACCGTTGACCTGTTCATTGATGACAACAGAGGCGTTTTTGACTCGTGTAACAACAGCACGCATGGTAGCAACTCCTTATTTAATACCCGAAAGGGTATGCTTCGTAATGGGCCTTGCCCGCAAATCGGGCAAATCCGTGTGTTTTGCATTTTATCAAGAGCGGTTCTTTGCGGCAGCGGAGAAAACCCGTTTCCAATGCCGCGAAAGATCAGCCCACAGGCCGGTTGACCTGCAGAACGCCGGAGATCTGATGGAGCTTGTTCATGAGAGTGGACAACTGCGCGCCATCCTTGATCTGGATTTCGATGCGGATGATGGCGAAGCCGTCCTCCGTGCTGCGGGTGTTCAGACCCAGCACAAAGGTTTTGGTGGTGGAGAGGGCGGAGGAGATGTCCAGCAGCAGGTTCAGCCGGTCCTTGCAGACCGCCTCGATGGTGGTGGGATAGCTGTCATTGGTATCGGTGCCCCAGGAGACATGGATCCAGCGGCCGGGCTGCTCCTTCCGCTTTTCCTCCGAGGCGTTGGGACAGTCCGCCCGGTGGACGGACACGCCGTAGCCACGGGTGATGAAGCCCACGATGTCGTCTCCGGGGACGGGGGTGCAGCATTTGGAGAACTTCACCAAACAGTTGTCCAGACCTTCCACGATAATGCCCTGCTCGCTCTTGACGGCCTTGGGCTGCTTGGGAGTGTCCACAGGCTTGGTGTCCTCCTTGGGCTCCGCCACAGCCTCTGCCAGCATCTGCTCCTGCTGCCGCTGCTGCTGGCGGCGCTGCAACTCGCCCTGGATCCGGCTCACCGCCTTCTGAGCGGTGAAGCCGCCATAGCCAATGGCAGCGTAGAGATCATCCAGCGTGGGATAGGCCACCTTTTTCAGCAGCACAGGCAGGAACTCCGGGTCCAACACGTCTTTCATGGCGATGCCGCAGTGACGCAGCTCCGCGTCGAAGGCGGAGCGGCCGTTGGCGATGTTCTCGTCCCGCTTTTCCTTTTTGAACCACTGGCGGATCTTGGAGCGGGCCTCGTTGCTCTTGGCGATCTTCATCCAGTCCCGGCTGGGGCCCTTGGCGTTTTTGGAGGTCAAAATCTCCACGATGTCGCCGTTTTTCAGCACATGGTCCAGCGTGACGATGCGGTTATTCACCTTGGCGCCGATCATGCGGTTGCCCACGGCGGAATGGATGGCGTAGGCGAAGTCGATGGGGGTGGCTCCGGCGGGGAGGTTCTGCACGTCGCCGTTGGGGGTGAACACGAACACCTCGTCGGAGAACATATCCACCTTCAGGGAGTGGATAAACTCCTCAGCATCGGCACCCTCCTGATTTTCCAGCAGACGGCGTACCCACTCGTACTTGCCCTCGGTGCCGGCACCCTGACCGTTCTGCTTATACTTCCAGTGGGCGGCCACGCCGTACTCGGCGATCTCGTGCATCTCCGTGGTGCGGATCTGCACCTCAAAGGGGATGCCCTCGTTGCCCATGACGGTGGTGTGAAGGCTCTGGTAGCCGTTGGGCTTGGGGGTGCCGATATAGTCCTTGAAGCGTCCCAGAATGGGCTTGTAGAGGTCGTGGATCACGCCCAGCACGTTGTAGCAGTCGCTGACGGTGTCTACCACCACCCGGAACGCAAAGAGGTCGAAAATCTCATCCAGAGATTTGTTCTGGCTGAACATTTTCCGGTAGATGGAATAAGGGTGCTTCATGCGGCCGTAGACAATGTGCTTGATGCCCATTTCATTGAGCCGCTGATCGATCTGAGCCTGGGTGCGGCTCATGAGAGCGTCATACTCCGGGCGCTTGGCGTCCAGCTTGGAGACGATCTCATCGTAGCCGATGGGGTCCAGATATTTTAAGGAGAGATCCTCCAGCTCCCACTTCATCCGCTGCATACCCAGCCGGTGTGCGATGGGGGCGTAGATCTCCATGGTCTCCAGAGATTTCTGCTTCTGCTTGGCGGGAGTCTGATACTCCATGGTCCGCATATTGTGGAGCCGGTCGGAAATCTTGATGAGGATGACCCGGATGTCCTTACTCATGGCGATGAGCATTTTCCGGAGGTTCTCCATTTGCTCGTCTTCCTTGGTGGCGTACTGGATCCGGGTCAGCTTGCTGACGCCCTCCACCAGATCCGCCACCGTGGGGGAGGTGAGCTTGGCCACGTCATCATACGTGGCGTCCGTATCCTCAATGACATCGTGAAGCAGGGCCGCCTCGATGGACTCGGAGTCCAGGTGCAGTTCCTCCGCCACGATCTGCGCCACGGCTAAGGGGTGGGTGATATAAAGCTCACCGCTTTTGCGGCGCTGCTCGCCGTGATGCTGCTTGGCGAATTCATAGGATTCCCGGATGCGCTTGAAATCCGCGCCGGGATTGTATTCCCGGACGGTGTTCTCCAATTTCTCAAACTGTTCGTCAATCGTCACTGCGAATCACCTCGTTTAACCTCCGCACCGCCCCGGAGGCGGCGCAGGCAGGGAGAGGCGTAAAGATCCACCTTTCCCTGAATGGGATTGAGACATAGCGTAACCCGGTCCTCCTGCCGGGACAGGGAGATGAGTCCCCGCTCCTGAAAGACCGTCAGGGCCAGCGCAGCCCGGAGAAAACTGTCGCAGCCGCCTACCTGCGCCGCCAGAGAACGGAGATAGGGCAGCAGATCTGTTTCCAGCTTGCCCTGCTTCAGGTGCCGGTCCAGAATCCGCCAGAAGGCGGCAAACTGGTCCCGGGAGATCATGAGCCGGGCGGTCTCCTGGGCCGTGAGGGGCTGCTCCCCCGTCAGGCGGTGCAGCAGGTCCAAGGATTCCGCCTCATGGCGGCTGGGAGTCAAAGAGGGGCGCAGGTCCACCAGCTGCAATTGCAGGGTGGTGGTGCCCCGGAAGGTATTGGCCTGCAAATAGAAGGCTGCATCCACCCGGCAGCCGGGCTCCAACTGAGCGGCGGCCTCCGGCATGGAGAAGAAAATGGCGTCAAACCGGCTGGGGCCCTTGCTGAGCCGCAGTTTCAGGTGCTTGCCCTGGCCCACGGCCTGAACGCTGTCCACCGTGGCGCCCAGCAGGGCGAACACCGGGCGGGGATTCCCGGAGCCGTAAGGCTCCAACTGGGCCAGATGGTCCACCTGCTCCAGCGTCATATCCGCCGGGTTGGAAATGGCGGCGTCTACCTCCAGACAGCTCACCGCCCGCTCACCGCCGGAGGCGGCCTTTACGAAGCGGTTCATCCGCTGGCGGAAGGTATCAATGTTTTCCTCCGGGATGGTAAAACCGGCTGCCAGCTCGTGACCGCCGAAGCCGTCCAGCAGGTCAGAGCAGGATTCCAGCGCGGAAAACAGGTTGAACCCGCCGTAGGAGCGGCAGGAGCCCTTGCCGGAGCCGTCCTTCAGATGGATCATGAAGCTGGGGGCGGCGTATTTTTCACTGAGACGGGAGGCTACGATGCCCACCACGCCCTGATGCCATTCCTCGCTGGAAAGCACCAGCGCGTTCCGTTCCTCCGGCCGCAGCCGCTCGATCTGGGCGATGGCGTCGGCGCAGATGGACTGCTCCACCGCCTGCCGCTCCCGGTTCAGGTCGCATAGCTGCTTGGCCAGCTCCTCCGCTTTGGCGGGATCGGTCTCCTGCAAAAGGTCCGCGGCCAGATCCGCAGCCCCCATGCGCCCGGCGGCGTTGATCCGGGGGGAGAGAACGAAGCCGATCTGGATGGAGGTGATGGGCTTGCCCAGCAGCCCCGCCTCTTTCAAAAGGGCATGGATGCCCACAAAATCCGTGTGGTTCAGGGCGGCAAGGCCGCAGGAGACAATGGTGCGGTTTTCGCCCTCCATCCGCATGACGTCGGCAATGGTGCCGATGGCGGCCAGGGTGCAGTACCGGGCGAACAGGGCGTTTTCCCGGTCCGGTCCGCCCAGAGCCAGCACCAGCTTCAGCGCCACGCCCACGCCAGCCAGATATTTGAAGGGATAGGTGTCATCCGGACGGTGGGGGTCCACTACCGCTACGGCCCTGGGGAGGTTTTCCTTACATTCATGGTGATCCGTCACCACCACGTCCATGCCGATGGATGCGGCAAAGTCGATCTCCTCGTTGCCGGTGATCCCGCAGTCCACGGTGATCATCAGGGTGGCGCCCTTGTCCCGCAGGCCCTGGATGGCGTCTTTGGAAAGGCCGTAGCCGTCCTCAATCCGCCGGGGGATATAGCGCAGGCACTTGGCACCGCAGTTTTTCAGATAGTCCAGAAGCAGCACCGTGGAGGTGATGCCGTCCACATCGTAATCGCCGAAAACAGCGATGGTCTCATCGTTGGCCAGCGCCTTCTGGATCCGGGCCACCGCCTTGTCCATGTCCCGCATGAGCATGGGGGAGATCGTCAGAGAGGTCTCCCGCTCCAGCGCCTCGGCAGCGGCCTCGGAGGTGGTGATGCCCCGGGCGGCCAGCACCGTGGCCAGCAGACTGGGGTAGCCGGCTTCCTTCAAAAGGGCAGTGTCCTGTTCTGATGCCGTACCGATATGCCATTTCTGATACTTCATTCGGACACCCCCATTCTCAAATCAGGCGGAACAAACAATGTTCCACATTAACAAACATACAGTATAGCAGAAAAACACCGGAAGGTAAAGCACATATTTATACAGAAAGGGACTGTTTCGGCGGCTGAGGCTGCTGATTTTTTGATTTCCCGGACAGAACGGGCCATCTTCAACCGAATATGCGGCCGGAAACGCAAAAAGCCAGCGCTCCCGTAAGGGAACGCTGGCAAGGTTTCTTATTCGGCAGGCTGGTCCTCTGCGGTTTCCGCAGGCAGGACGTACCGGCTCAGATTCTGCTGAAGCTGGAAGGAGAACTCGTCATTCTTCTTCAGACTGTGGAGATAGGCGTGGGAGGCGGCCTGTTTTTCCTGCTCCTCAATGACGCTGACCGCGATGTTGGAGCAATGATCGCCCACACGCTCGGCATTGTTCAGCAGATCGTTGAGGATGAAGCCGAGCTGGATGGTGCACTGGCCGCTTTGGAGCCGCCGGATGTGACGGCTGCGGATCTCCTCCGTAAGGAGGTCCATAGTCTCCTCCAGAGGTTCCACCTGCCGAGCCATCTGGGGATCGTCCGACTGGAAGCTGCGCAGGGCGCTGTTCAGCAGATCCTCCAGCAGGGAGGTCAGCACATCCACCTCTTCCCGGGCAATGGTGGAGAAGGTCAGCTGCTTTTCATGAAGCTCCTTGGCGGATTCCTGCAGGTTCAGAGCGTGGTCACCGATGCGCTCAAAGTCCCCGATGGCGTGAAGCAGGCGGGAGACGGTGCGCATATCGGCGGAGGAGGTGCCGTGCTGAGAGATCTGGACCAGATAGCCGCCCAGACGGTCCTCATAGGTGTCCAGCTTGTCCTCGTTGGCCAGGATCTGCTCCTCCCGGCTGCCGTCATACTGGATGAACTGGGCCAGAGCCAGCTGCATGCTTTCCAGCGCCAGAGCGCCCATGCGGTTGGTCATGACGGCGCATTCGCTGACAGCCACGCCGGGGGTCCGCATCAGCCGGGGGTCCAGGAAGGCGAAGTCAGAGGGCTTGTCCTCCGTGGAGATCACCTTGTTGGCAAGGCGCTCCAGCTGCCGGCTGAAGGGCAGCAGCACAAGGGTGGTGCAGACGTTGAAGATCGTGTGGCAGAATGCGATGCCAACAGCGCCGATGGGTTCTGTCAGGAAGGGCAGATTCAGGAACATCTCACCGCCAAACAGGGCCAGCAGACCCAGAGCGGTGCCGATGAGGTTGAAGGAGATGTGGATGACGGACACCCGCTTGGCATTGCGGCTGACGCCGATAGAGGAGATCAGAGCCGTAACGCAGGTGCCGATGTTCTGGCCCATGATGATGGGGATAGCGATGCCGTAGGTGACGGAGCCGGTCATGGCCAGTGCCTGCAAAATGCCAACGGAGGCGGCGGAGGACTGGATGATGCCGGTGAAGGCAGCGCCCACCAGCACGCCCAGGAAGGGATTGGTGAAGGCGGTCATGAAGTGGGTAAAGCCCGGCATATCTGCCAGAGGAGACACCGCACCGCTCATCAGCTCCATGCCGTACATTAAAATAGAGAAGCCCATCATCACCCGGCCCACGTCCCGGCGGCGCTGCCGCTTGGAGCCCATAATGAGCAGAATACCGATCAAAGCCAGCAGGGGGGAGAAATTCTTGGGCTTGAGGAAGTTGACAAAGAAGTTCTCGCTTTCGATGCCGGTGAGGGACAGCAGCCACGCTGTCAGGGTGGTGCCGATATTGGAACCCATGATGATGCCGATGGTCTGTCCGATCTCCATGACGCCGGAGTTCACCAGACCCACCAGCATGACCGTCATAGCGGAGGAGGACTGGATGGCGATGGTGATGCCGGCGCCCAGCAGCAGACTTTTGATGGGGTTGGAAGTCATGCGCTTGAGCAGCCGCTCCAGCTTGCCGCCGGCCATTTTTTCCAGACTTTTGGACATGACCGTCATGCCGTATAAGAAGAAGGCCAGCCCTCCGCACAGGGTAAAGAGAGAGAAAATGTTCATATCAGATCCCTTTCTGCCCGAAGTATCCATCGGACCAGGTATGCATCTCATTTATAGTATGACACTCTATTCCTGATTATAAGTGGTAAAGCGGGGATGTGCCTATTGACAAAGCGGACAAAAAAACGGAGAAAACCAACGGCAAGACATACTGTGTGCGCAAACTGACCAAAGAATGTCCGCGGCAGACATACGATGCGCTGCAGCCTGAAACCAGCCATAAATCGTGATGGTATATTCATAAGTACGGTTAATGCCTGCGGCGGCTGAGCTCTGAAATGAACTGTGAAAAGTGCCAAACGAAAACGATTTTCCCTGTGCACGATAACAGTTTTACACTTTGAGCAAAGTTTAAGATTGAAAGTCTGCTATGTTTGTGCTAAATTAATACTGTCAGGAATTCGGCTTTTTGCCGGAAACATCCTGAAAAAAATGAAAAGGAGCAAATGAAGAATGAAGAAGTTGTTTGCACTGTCTCTCGCACTGGTAATGACTCTGTCTCTGGCTGCCTGCGGCGGCAAGAAGACCGAGGCCCCTGCCGACACCGAGAACAAGGCCGAGACCGAGACCCCCACTACCGGCGATGTCAAGGTCGCTGTTGTCCTGAAGACCCTGGCCTCTGAGTACTGGGGCTATGTGGAGGCCGGCTGCAAGGCCGCCGCTGATGATCTGGGTGTTAAAGTGGTCGTGGTTGGCCCCGGCGCTGAGAGCGATATCGAGGGTCAGGTTTCCATGATCGAGCAGCAGATCGGCGCTGGCTGCGACGCCATCGTCTGCGCTCCCAACGATGCTGGTGCCGCTCAGGGCGCTCTGCAGGCTGCCATCGACGCTGGCATCCCCGTGCTGGCTGTTGACACCAACGTTGGCATCGCTGGCCAGACCTCTTTCGTGGGCACCTCCAACGTGGACGCTGCTTATGAGGGCGGCAAGTGGGCCATCGAGCAGGCCGGTACCGACGCCAAGGCCGTTATCATCTACGGTCAGGAAGGCGACAACACCTCCAACATGCGTATGGAAGGCTATGAGAAGGCCTGCACCGAGGCTGGCGTGGAAGTTCTGGCCAAGCTGTCCGGCAACAACCTGACCGACGGCGCTACCAAGGCCATGGAAGACCTGCTGAGCGCTTATCCCGATCAGATCGACATCGTGCTCTGCCACAATGACGATACCGCTATCGGCGCTATGAACGCCTGCAAGTCCGCCGGCGTGTCTGACATCACCATTGTTGGCTTCGACGGCAACGCTTCTGCCGTGAAGCTGATCCTGGACGGCGAGCTGGTGAAGGCTACCGTCGCTCAGCAGCCCTATGAGATGGGCTATCAGGTGGTCGAGGCTGCCGTGAAGGCTGTCAAGGGCGAGTCCGTTGACGAAGTTATCAACGCTCCCGTTCAGGTCGTTACCGCTGAGAACGGCCAGGCTTACCTGGACAACCTGGAGGCCATGAAGGGCTAATTCAGCCTGACTGCTATCCATAGCTGAAAAGCAAAAAAGCCGGAATACAGCGGCAGGTTTTCTGCCGCTGTATTCCGAAAAGCCGATCATGCGCGTGCCTGCAAGCGGAAACCTGATGGGTTCCCACGGCGGAACGGAGAATTTTCGGCACGCCGGGATCTGGCAGGAACCATTCTCTGTCTGATCCCGGTTACAATACGCACAGAAGAAAACGATTAAACAGCAAGCACATTTCAACGAAAATGACCCCGGGAATCGGGATCGAGAGAGCGCTTCCGCTGCGGCGGGAGCGGTTCGGAAATCAGGAAAAACAGAAACGAGGTAATTCCATGAGCGAGTATGTCGTCGAACTGAAACATATTACCAAACGTTTTCCTGGTGTTGTCGCGTTAAAAGACATGTCTATCGGCATCAGACCCGGTGAGATCCACGGTCTGATCGGAGAAAACGGCGCAGGTAAATCCACCTTGATCAAGGTGCTCACCGGCGTTCACACTCCGGAAGAAGGGGAAATCTTTGTGGACGGCCAGAAGGTCGTTTTCAAAAACCCTGTTCAGTCCCGCGAGGCAGGCATCGCCTGTGTGTATCAGGAGCTGAACATCGTCAAGCAGCTGCCTGTCACGGATAACGTTTTTATGGGGCGTGCCGTTAAGAAGGGATTGCTGCTGGATTATCCCCGGATGCACGCCGAGGCGGAAGAAGCGCTGAAAACACTGGGACATCCGGAGATCAACGTCCACCTGGAGTGCGGTAAGCTGGGCGTGGGTCAGCAGCAGATGGTGGAGATCGCCAAGGCTGTGTCCCTGGATGCCAAGCTCATTATTATGGATGAGCCCACTTCTTCTTTGGGTAAGGAAGAGATCGAGCAGTTGATGGAGACCGTCCGGGGCCTGAAGGCCAAGGGCGTGGCCATCCTGTTTGTGTCACATAAACTGGAAGAGCTCTTTGAGCTCTGCGACCGTGTGACCGTCATGCGTGACGGCGAGCACATCATCACCGAGGATACCGTGAACCTCACGGAGGACTCCCTCATCAACGCCATGGTGGGCCGTACTCTGGATAACCTGTATCCCAAGGAATTCGGCACCAAGGGCGAGGTGTGGCTGGAGGCCAAGGGCCTCAACGAGGCCGGCGTCCTGCACGATGTCAGCTTTAAGGCCCATGCGGGCCAGATCACCGGCTTTGCGGGCCTCGTCGGCGCAGGCCGCACGGAGACCATGCGGGCGGTGTTCGGCGCTGACAAGCTGGACAGCGGCGAGATCTACGTCAAGGGCGAGAAGGTACATATCAGAACGCCGAAGGACGCTATCAAGAGAAAAATCGCCTTCCTGACAGAGGATCGTAAGGGCCAGGGCCTGGTGCTCAACCTAGATGTGCGGACCAATCTGGTCCTGGCCAATATGAAGGGCTTCTCCAACGGTCCCTTCTTGGACAAGGACCGCATTGAGCAGGCGGGCAATGACAATGTCAGCGCCCTGAAGATCAAGACCCCCTCCCTGAATGAGGTCGTCGGCCAGCTGTCCGGCGGCAACCAGCAGAAGGTGGTTATCGGCAAGTGGGTCAATACCGACGCCGACATCTTTATTTTCGATGAGCCCACCCGTGGTATCGACGTGGGTGCCAAGATCGAGGTTTACCGGGTCATGAACGATCTGGTGAAGGCCGGCAAGTGCGTCATCATGGTCTCCTCCGAGCTGCCGGAGATCCTGGCTATGAGCGACCATGTGGTAGTTATGCGCGGCGGCCGTGTGATGGCTGATATTGACCGGGACACGCCGCACTTCAATTCCGAAGACATCATGAAAGCGGCCTGGGGAGGAGAGTTAGACTGATATGAAAAACACGAAAATGAAAGAGCTTCTGCAAAAGCTCGGTACACTGATGGCCCTTGCCATCCTGGTTTTGATTTTCTGCATCACCATGCCGGACAAGTTCATGAAGGTCGGTAACTTCATGAATATCCTGAAGCAGGCATCCATCAACTGCCTGATCGCTTCCGGTATGCTGTGCGCCCTGATTACCGCCGGTATCGACCTGTCCGTTGGTTCCAACTGCGTGCTGTGCACCTGCACCATCGGCGTTATGGTCCAGTCCGGCATCACGAACCCCTTCCTGCTGGCGCTCTGCGGCCTGGCCGTCAGCACCCTGGCCGGCTTTGTCAACGGCACGCTGCTGACCCGTTTGGATCTGCCCCATCCCTTCGTGTCCACCATGGGCATGAAGAACGTGCTGTGGGGCCTGGCGCTGGTTATCACCGGCTCAAAATCCATTGCCTTCACCAACACCGGCATTGACGGCCTCATGTGGATCGGCGGCGGCTCTCTGTTCACCACCTATTATGAGGGCACCACCAAGGTGAAGTTCCCCGGCATCCCCTTCAGCTTCATTCTGGTCATCATTGTGTTCATCATCTTTGATATCTTCCTGCGCAAGACCGCTCTGGGCCGCCAGATCTACTGCGTGGGCGGCAACCCCGAGGCAGCCCGTCTGTCCGGTATCCCCTCCAAGAACGTGCTGACCTTCGTTTACACCCTGTCCGGCTTCATGGCCGGTATGGCTGGTATCGTGTCTGTTGGCCGTCTGGCTTCCGCTAACGGCAACGCCGGTTCCACCTATGATAATGACGCCATCGCAGCCTGCATCGTGGGCGGCGCTTCCTTCACCGGCGGCAAGGGCACCATCTGGGGCACCCTGATCGGCGCTCTGCTGATGGCTGTTATCCGCAACGGCCTGAACCTGGCCGGTGCTAAGAACGATGTCCAGTACATCGTCATCGGCTCTGTTATCATCCTGGCTGTTACCATCGACGTCTTCCGTAATAAGATGGAGGCCAAGGCCCGTAAGATGGCTGCACAGTAAATCGTCCCCCGGACGCACTGTTGAGTCGAATTACGCCGCCGCGAAAGCGGCGGCGTAATTTTATTTTGAACCGATCAAGTTGAATGGAAGGAGACTGCTTATGAAGGAACTGCGTGTTGGTATTGCCGGTCTGGGGCGGCTGGGCCGGGTCCATGCTGCCAACCTTGCCCACAAGATTCCCGGCGCGATCCTGACGGCGGCCTGCGTGCCCGGCGCGGACAGTCAGGCGTATGCCCGTCAGGAATTGGGACTTGAAAAGGTGTACGGCGATTTCAGGGAGATGGTCGCTGATCCGGAACTGGACGCGGTGGCCATCGTGTCCCCCTCCGGGGAGCACTGCTGGCAGATCGAGGCTGCGCTGGACGCGGGAAAGCACGTGTTTTCCGAAAAGCCTCTGGGCGTTACGATGGAACAATGCCTTCAGGCGGAGGCGGCCGTGGCCCGGCACCCGGAATTGGTGTGTATGCTGGGCTTTATGCGGCGTTATGACAAGTCCTACGCCTATGCCAAGAAAAAAATCACTGCGGGGGCCATCGGTACGCCGTATCTGGTGAAATCCACCGGCATCGACCCGGAAGCCGTGGTGGAGGGAGCCATCCGGTACAGCGGGACCTCCGGCGGGATCTTCCTGGATTCCGCCATTCACGATATGGATCTGATGCGCTGGTTCCTGGGGAGCGAGGCTGCGGAGGTCTATGCCATGGGCTGCACCTTTAAGCACCCAGCCTTTCAGGACGCCGGTGACGATGAGACCGGCGTCGCCGTCTACAAATTTAAAAACGGCGCTATGGGCATGGTCCATGTGGGCCGCACCGCCCCCTACGGCTACCATATTGAAACGGAGATCGTAGGCACGGAGGGCACGATCCGTATTTCTGCCGTACCGGAGAAGAACCGGGCTATGGTCTACGATGTGAACGGCGCCCGAACTGAGTGCGTGGAGTCTTTCCCGGAGCGGTTTGCGGAGGCATACCTCACGGAAATGGAGGAATTTGTCCGCTGCGTCCGGGAAGGGCGGAAGCCGGATACCGGCGTGGCGGACGGCATCTATGCCACACGGGTGGGCTACGCCACCACGGAGGCGTGGAAAACCGGGAAGATCGTCAAAATCTGATCCTTTTGCGGAGCAGAGCTCCAACCTGTAAACCAGTCAACGATGATAGGAACAGGCGCACGGGATGTCCCGTGCGCCTGTTCTTTTCGGGAGTGTTTACCGTCCGCAGTGACAGCCGCCGGAACAACCGGCGCAGCCGCCGCTGCATCCGCAGGTGTGCTTGCCCTGCTTTTTCTGCCGGATGAGATACCGGACAATGGAAATGACAACGGCAAATAAGACAAGAGAAATGAGGAGGGTAGAGAGATTGGCACTCAACCAGGTCAGCATGGAAAATCACTCCTTTGAAAGAAATGGAAGATGGAAGATATAGAATGGAGAGTAAGGGGAAAATCAGACCTTAGTGGAAAGCTTGGTAGCTTCCTTGTAAGGACGGACCAGCATGTAGAGGATGAAGGCCAGAGCAGCCAGGGCGGCAACGAGGCCGAGGACGCTCAGGTCACCGGTGAAGGCCTTGCCGAACTGGTTGACCATCAGGGCACACAGATAAGCGAAGCCGCACTGATAGCCGATGGCGAACCAGGTCCACTTGGCGTTGTTCATCTCCCGCTTGATGGCGCCGATAGCGGCGAAGCAGGGGGCGCACAGCAGGTTGAACACCAGGAAGGAGTAGCCGCTGATCTGGGTAAAGACAGTTCCCAGAGCCTGATAGACAGTCTCATCACCGCCGCCGTAGAGAATACCCAGCGTACCAACGATGTTTTCCTTGGCCACCAGACCGGTGATGGAGGCCACGGCGGCCTTCCAGTTGCCCCAGCCGAGAGGCGCGAAGATCCAGGCGATCAGGCTGCCGATGTGGGCGAGGATGGAGCAGTCGATCTCTTCCTCGGAGAGCATCCGGAAGCCGTCCTCAGCCCAGCCGAAGTAGGTGGTGAACCATACAGCGATGGTGGACAGCAGAATGATGGTGCCTGCCTTCTTGATGAAGGACCAGCCCCGCTCCCACATGCTGCGCAGCACATTGCCCACAGTGGGCCAGTGATAGGCGGGCAGCTCCATGACAAAGGGAGCGGGATCGCCGGCAAACATCTTGGTTTTCTTCAGCATGATGCCGGAGATGATGATGGCAGCCATGCCCACGAAGTAGGCGGAGGTAGCCACCCAAGCAGCGCCGCCGAAGATAGCGCCTGCCACCATGGCGATAAAGGGCACCTTAGCGCCGCAGGGGATGAAGGTGGTGGTCATGATCGTCATACGGCGGTCACGCTCGTTTTCAATGGTACGGGAGGCCATGATGCCGGGGATGCCGCAGCCGGTACCGATGAGCATGGGAATGAAGGATTTACCGGACAGGCCGAACTTGCGGAAAATACGGTCCAGAACGAAGGCGATACGGGCCATGTAACCGCAGGCCTCCAGAAACGCCAGCATCAGGAACAGCACCAGCATCTGGGGCACGAAGCCAAGCACCGCACCGACGCCGGCCACGATACCGTCCAGGATCAAGCCATTGAGCCACTCGGCAGCACCGGCGGCCTCCAGAGCATTGCCGATCAGCACGGGCACGCCGGGGACCCACACGCCGTAGTCGGCGGGATCGGGCTCGTCAAAGCCGTTCTCATCGAAGTAGGTGACAGCGTCCAGATAACTCATGCCAACGGTGGTCTCATCGTCGGCGTCAGCGGGGATGGCGTCATAGTAAACGGTCATGTCATTCATGGCCAGGGTCTCTTCGTCCTCCACTTCGATGGTGGCGGATGCGGAGGCGGGCTGAACCGCCTTCATGTCGGCCAGAGCGGCGTCGGGATCGAAGTCATCGGCCTCGGTATCCAGATCATAGTAGGCGCTGATGGCCTCGGAGGCGGCGGTATAATTGTCGGCGACCTCGGTATATTCGCTGGTGCCGATGCCGAACAGATGCCAGCCGTCACCGAACAGGCCGTCATTGGCCCAGTCGGTAGCGGCGGAGCCCACGGTCACCATGGCGATGTAGTACACAAGGTACATGACCACGGCGAAGATGGGCAGGCCCAGCCAGCGGTTGGTGACGATCTTATCAATCTTATCGGAGGCGGAGAGTTGCCCCTGATTGTGCTTCTTGTAGCAGCTCTTGATAAGCTCTGCAATGTAGACGTACCGCTCATTGGTGATGATGCTCTCGGCATCATCGTCCAGCTCCTTTTCGGCGGCCTGGATGTCGGCGTCGATATGGGACATGACATCGGCGGGGATGCTGAGTTTTTCCAGCCCCTTGTCATCCCGCTCGAAGATCTTGATGGCGTACCAGCGCTGCTGCTCCTCCGGCAGGTTGTGCACCGCGGCCTCCTCGATGTGGGCAATGGCGTGCTCCACAGGGCCGGAGAAGGTGTGCATGGGAACGGTTTTGGTGCCCTCGGCGGCCTTCACAGCGGCTTCAGCGGCTTCCATGACGCCGTCGCCCTTCAGCGCGGAGATCTCAATGATCCGCACACCCAGTTCCCGGGACAGCTCCGCTACGTTGATCTGGTCGCCGTTTTTGCGGACTACATCCATCATGTTGATGGCGATGACCACCGGGATACCCAACTCGGTAAGCTGGGTGGTGAGGTAGAGGTTGCGCTCCAGGTTCGTGCCGTCAATGATGTTCAGAATGGCGTCGGGCCGTTCTCCCACCAGATAGTTACGGGCCACCACCTCTTCCAGAGTGTAGGGGGACAGGGAATAAATACCGGGAAGGTCCATGATGACTACATTGTCATGCTTCTTCAGCTTGCCTTCCTTTTTCTCCACGGTGACGCCGGGCCAGTTGCCCACGAACTGGTTGGAACCGGTCAGGGCGTTGAACAGGGTCGTCTTGCCGCAGTTCGGGTTGCCCGCCAGGGCAATTTTGATCTGCTTTTCCATACATGCTCCTTTTGGTTTGAGTGCTCAAACCGTATTTGAAAAATTTTTGTGTTTACTCGACCTCGATCATTTCGGTGTCGGCCTTCCGCAGGCTCAGCTCATAGCCCCGGACGGTGACCTCCATGGGATCGCCCAGAGGGGCGACCTTACGGACATAGATCTCCACGCCCTTGGTGATACCCATGTCCATAATGCGGCGCTTGATGGGCCCCTCTCCGTGGAGCTTGACGACCTTTACGGTCTCACCGATTTTGACGTCACGCAGCGTTTTCATACTTGTTTCCTCCTACTGTTTCTATCAGATTTCAAATTCAAATGGATCAGATCATGATCTTGCGGGCCATCTCCTCACTGATGGCCACCCGGGACTCCTTCACCTTGACGATGATGTTGCCTCCCAGAGCGGACACCACCGTGATGGACCCGCCGGCGGTGAACCCCAGGTCCTCCAAGTGCTTTTTTACCTCGGGATTTCCGCTGACCCTGCGGATCATGTATTCTTCACCGATATTTGCCAGTGCAAGCGGCATCATAACGATCCCTCCGAATCTGTTAGTTAAATTGAACTAACTATTATGGAAAAAGAATAGTCGGAGTGCAGCCGTCACGCTTTGTAAGGCGTTAGCCTTCTCTAACTGCAAATCAGTTTAACATCTCTAATCTCTTCTGTCAACCGGGATTTTTAAAAATATTGTCAAAATCTCAAGAGAGAAGACACCTTGCATTTGTGAAGAAAATATGGTAAAATGCCCAAAACAGCTTCATGAGGGCTGTCGCTTTCGCCAAGGCCTTTGGGTGGACGGCGATGCCCTGGATCGTGATAGGAAGAAAGGACCGGTGATGGCCGTGCAGATCCTGAAAGCATCTGAGGATTATCTGGAAACCATGCTGATGATGCAGACCAAGCATGGATATGTGCGCTCTGTGGACGTAGCGGAGCACTTGGGGGTGACGAAGCCCAGCGTGACTTACGCCACCAAGCGTCTGCGGGAAAACGGATATATTGAGATGGATAAGGACGGCCTCATCACATTGACGGATGCCGGTATGCAGATCGCGTCCAAAATGCTCCAGCGGCACCGGACCCTGACCCGTTTTCTGGTGAGTTTGGGCGTGGACCCGGAGACCGCGGAGGAGGACGCCTGCAAAATGGAGCATGACATCAGCGACCAGACCTTCAAGGCCATCTGTGACCATGCCTGGAAGCGTATGGCCTCCGCCGATGAAACAGCGGAAACCTGATAGAAACTGAAAAACCAGCGGAAAGGTCGAACCTTTCCGCTGGTTTTTTGTGCTGCGGCCATGGGCTATAAAATCGTACCGCCGCCCAGAACGGTGTCTCCGTCATAGAGTACCACCGCCTGTCCCGGAGTAATGGCCCGCTGGGGACGGTCGAACAGCACCTGCACGGAGCCGTTCTCCTCCACCGTCACCTCACAGGGCTGCTCCGTCTGGCGGTAGCGGATCTTGGCACTGCACCGGAACTGGCGGGGCGGCGCTTCCCAGGCGATCCAGTTGAAATTCTCACCGGTGAGCTGCTGGGAGAATAGAGCGTCATTTCCGCTGAGGACCACCTGATTGCTCTTTGGATCAATGGCTTTTACATACAGCGGTTGATTGGAAGGGATACCCAATCCTTTCCGCTGGCCGATGGTATAGTGGGCGATGCCCTTGTGACGTCCCAATGTCCGGCCGGATTCGTCTACGAAATTACCGGGGGTGTCCGCTTTTCCGGTGTGCCGACGGATGAAAGCGGCATAGTCGCCATCCGGGACGAAACAGATATCCTGACTGTCCGGTTTTCTGGCGTTAAAAAAGCCCAGACTGTCCGCCAGCTGCCGGGTCTCCGCCTTACGGAGGGCACCCAATGGAAATTGGGTGTGGGCCAACTGCTCCTGGGTCAGCATATAGAGTACATAGCTTTGGTCCTTGCTTGCGTCAAGCGCCTTTTTCAGCAGATACCGACCGTTTTCCCGCTCAATCCGGGCATAATGGCCAGTGGCGATGGTGTCACAGCCCAGGAGGGCTGCCCGGTCATAGAGATGCCGGAATTTCAGGTAGCGGTTGCAGTCGATACAGGGATTGGGCGTCCGCCCCTGTCCGTAGGCATCCGCAAAGCGGTCCATCACCTGACGGCGAAACTCATCGGAGAAGTTAAAAACGTAGTAGGGAATCCGCAGACGAAACGCCACGCTGCGGACATCCTCCACATCCTCCAAAGAGCAGCAGGTGCGGCTGCGGGAAATACCGATGTCCTCGTTGCGGTAAAGGGTCATGGTAGCGCCGACGCAGTCCCAGCCGCTGTGCTTCAAAAGGTAAGCGGCGACGCTGGAATCAACGCCGCCGCTCATTGCGATCAGTACCTTACCCATCAAACCATGGGACAGCCGCCCTCGCAGTGCTCGCAGTCTGGGAACTTACTGTGGTCATAAGGGATGTTGTTGCGGTCGTAATAGTTTTTGACAGCCGCCTTGATGGATTCCTCCGCCAGTACGGAGCAGTGCAGCTTATAAGCGGGCAGACCGCCCAGCGCATCCACCACCTGCTTGTTGGTGACGGCCAGCGCTTCCTCAATGGTCTTACCCTTGATGAGCTCCGTGGCCATGGAGGAGGACGCGATGGCGCTGCCGCAGCCGAAGGTCTCGAACTTTACATCCTCGATACGGTCATCCTTGATCTTCAGGTACATTTTCATAATATCGCCGCACTTGGCGTTGCCTACCTCGCCTACGCCGTCGGCGTCGGGGATCTCGCCCACATTCCGGGGATGGGTGAAATGGTCCATGACGGTTTCTGTATAAAGTGCCATATTGAAAGCCTCCTTGGGTTATAAAAAGTAAATATTCGCGTTGTTGAGAAGAACGGAAACATTACAGCATGAACTGCTTCTTGCCGCTGGCAAGATCCTTCCACACGGGAGAAATGCTCCGCAGGTACGCCACGATCCGGGGGACCTCCTTGAGAATGTGATCCACATCCTCCTGAGTGTTCCATTCGCACAGGCTCAGCCGCAGAGAGCCATGGGCGACCTCGTGGGGGCGGCCGATGGCCAGCAGCACATGGCTGGGGTCCAGAGAACCGGAGGTGCAGGCGCTGCCGGAGGACGCACAGATCCCGGCCTGATCCAACAGCAACAGCAGGCTTTCGCCCTCAATGCCCTCAAAGCAGAAGTTCACGTTGCCGGGGAGCCGGTGGACGGGATCGCCATTCAGGGCGCTGTGGGGAATCTGAGAGAGACCGGCGATGAGCTGGTCCCGCAGCGCGGAGACCTTGGCGGCGTTTTCGTCGATGTGATCGCAGGCCTCCTTCAGCGCAGCGGCCAAGCCCATAATGCCGGGGACGTTTTCCGTACCGGCCCGCTTGCCCCGCTCCTGGGCGCCGCCCTCGATGATGTTGGTCAGGGGGATGCCCTGTCGGGCATACAGCACGCCGGTACCCTTGGGACCATGGAATTTATGGCCGGAGAGGGACAGCATGTCGATGTTCTGCTCGTTGACATTGATGCGGAGATGACCGGCGGCTTGCACAGCATCGGTATGGAACAGGACGCCTTTTTCCCGGCAGACCGCGCCGATCTCCGCAATGGGCAGGATGGAGCCGATCTCGTTGTTGGCGTACATGGTGGTGACCAGGCAGGTGTCGGGGCGGATAGCGTCCGCTACCTGCTGGGCGGTGACGGTGCCGATGGGGCCCACCGGCAGCAGCTCCACCTCAAAGCCTTCCTTTTCCAGCTTTTTCAGGGTGTGGAGAATGGCGTGATGCTCAAAGGCGGTGGAGATGATGTGCTTCTTGCCCTTGCGCTCACCGATGCGGGCGGCGGAGATCAAAGCCTGATTGTCGGCCTCGCTGCCGCCGGAGGTAAAGGTGATCTCCCGGGGTGTGCAGCCCAGGCAGGCGGCCACGGTCTCCCGGGCGCTCTGCAGGGCCTCGGCGGCCTCCTGGCCCAGCCGGTAAAGGCTGGAGGGGTTGCCGTAATGAGTCTCCATGTAGGGCAGCATGGCGTCGATGGCCGTGCGGCTCATTTTTGTGGTTGCAGCATTGTCCGCGTATACCATAGCGGGTTCCTCCTTTGTGGTACTGTGTATAATATGTAAAAATTATCAGATATCTGTGGTCACAAATTCCGTCTGCTCCCGGGCGGTAAGGACCCGTTTGCCGGGTTCCACGGAGTGGGTCAGCCACACATTGCCGCCGATGACGCAGTTATCACCAATATAGGTGTCGCCGCCTAAGATCGTGGCCCCGGCGTAGATGACCACGTTGCTGCCGATGTTGGGATGACGCTTGTTGCCCTTCACCAGGGTGCCGTCCGCCTTGACGGCGAAGCTCTTGGCACCCAGGGTTACGCCTTGGTACAGCTTTACGTGCTCGCCGATGACGGTGGTCTCGCCAATGACCACGCCGGTGCCGTGGTCAATGAAGAAATAGGGCCCCACGGTGGCGCCGGGGTGAATGTCGATGCCGGTGAGGGAATGGGCATATTCCGTCATCATCCGGGGCAGCATGGGGACCTTCATGAGATACAGCTCATGGGCGATGCGGAAAATGCTGATGGCTTCAAAGGCTGGGTAGGCCAGCATGACTTCCTCCCGGCAGGTGGCGGCGGGATCGCCCTCGTAGGCAGCCTGCACGTCGGTGTCCAGCGTGTCCCGGATGGCGGGGAGTTTGGAAAACAGAGTGTCGATCACATCGTCATATTGAGGGGGTTCCCGATAGATCCGCTCCAGAATCTCCCGAAGCTGACGCCGGGCGGCCGCTTCCAGTTCTTCTTTGGAGTGGGCTTCCTCCATGGCGTCGAACACATTGGGGTAGAGAATGGACCGCAGAAGATCCAAAAGCTGGATCATCTGGGATTTCAGATGGGCGTAGTTAATCATGGGCCGGTACCTCCTGTTTCGCAGATGACGGCGAAGGGGAGGCAATACTGGATGGGACAGGATAGATCATAAAAAAGCACTCCTTGAACATGATTTTGTTTGATGGGCCAGCGAGGAAGAGGGCCATCAACATCGGATATCAGGAGTGCACATAAAAGTAGTCATGCAATCACCTACAAACTTAGTGTGTTTTAACCATATACCAACAAACCTACTTTGTCAATGGGTTTTTACACGAAAAATAAAAAACCACTCGTTGAACCTTTGCGCAGTCCCGTTTTGTTTTGCGCGCATAGGGAAACGGACCTCCAAAAAAGCAACGGTCCGCAGCAATGCGGACCGCCGGAGCTTCAGCAGATATTTTATTCAGCCGGACGGATATCCCGGACGGTGAGCTGGTTCCCGTCCACGGTGAAACGGACTTCAAAACCGGCAAAGGAGAAGCCGTAGACCCGCTCCGGGTCCTTCTGGTAGTGGGGCCGGGGGTCCTGAGCCAGAACGCCCCGCAAAGCCTCTTGCCGCCCTGCGGGCACCTGCGCTAACAGGGCTGGGGGGATGGAAACAGACAGGGTTTCCCCTGCCGGTACGGCGGCGAAGCCTCCCAGTGCGTCGGGATGGCTGTCGGCGTAGGGGATGTAAGGCTTGATGTCCAGAATGGGAGTGCCGTTTACCAGATCCGCCCCCCGAACCCGGAGCACGGGGCCTTCCGCTGTCTGCCGGATGCCCGCCAGCTTCACGCAGGACAGAGCAATGGGGTTGGGCCGGAAGGGGGAGCGGGTGGCAAAGACACCCATCCGGGTGTTGCCCCCCAGCCGGGGCGGGCGGACCGTGGGGGACCAGGTATCCCGGATGGCCCGGTCAAAGACCCAGATGAGCCAGATGTGGGAGAAGTCCTCCAAGCCCCGGAGGGCGTCCGGGTTCTGATAGGCCGGTTCGAAAACAATGTCAGCCTCCAGCTCCTCCACCAGCCCGCTCTGCCGGGGCACGCCGAATTTTTCGGCGAAATCACTGTGGATATGGGCAATGGGCGTCATGGAAAATTTCTGGGACATGGCGGGACCTCCTGCGATCACTCCCCCAGTCAGGACGGAGCGGAACTTTTATCTTATTATAGCAGAAGTCTGTCCTGGTGAAAAGCCCCGTGCCGCCTGATGGACAGAATGACGGAAAGCGGCGTACCGGCGGTTCGGGCGGTACGCCGCATGTCGGGGCGGAAGTGGAATAACGGCTTTACCAACGGTCTGCGCCGGGGGTGACGGAATTTTCGCCGTCCAGCAGGTCGCCGTCCCGGTCATGGACACGGCCGTTGCGGAGCATCCGGTCCGTAGACGCGCCGGGAAGGTCTCCGGCAGGCTCGTTGGCGGGATTGGGGGCGGGATTGGTGTCCGGGGCGGTGACGGTGTGGTCATCCCGCCCAATGATGGCGTCATTGTTGGGAACATTGTCCCGGTTTGGGTCCGAAACGGCGTCGTAGGCGCTGTTCTGACCGGACCCGGCGTCATTTCGATCGTTCTTGGCCGGCTCCTTGCCGCAGGCGGTGAGGGACAGTGCCAGCAGCAAGACCGTCAAAAACAGGGAAGCGCGAGATTTCATGTGCGTTCCTCCTTTGCTGGGAGTTTGCGATACCCATGGCGTAGTATGCCGCAAAGGTCTGGTTTTCACGCAAAATTCCGTTTGTTTTTTCTGGAAAAGCGCCTTGGCGGCGTCCGAACGTATGGAAGATGCTCCGCAGACCCGGCGCTTTGTGCACTCTGGTCACGCTTTCCGCTCTGGCGGAATATGATGAAAAGAGCATACCACGCTTTTTCGGACGGAGGATCGCTTTTGGGAATCCTGCCTGTATTGTTGGGGGGCGTTCCACATTTCAATTCAAATGTTTGTGAAAAACGCCGTTGACGGAACGTGAAAAAACAGGTAAAATAACAATCAGAAAACTGGTGGAGCACACCTCTTTGATTTAAGATGAGGAATTACTTGGTATAGAAAAGGAGAGCTGTATCATGTATACACAGGAAATCACCGTTAATAACGAGGTAGGTCTGCACGCCAGACCCGCAACCTTCTTTATTCAGAAGGCCAATGAGTTTAAGAGCGGTATCTGGGTGGAAAAGGATGATCGGCGCGTTAACGCCAAGAGCCTGCTGGGCGTGCTGTCCCTGGGCATCGTGAAGGGTACTACCATTACCCTGATCGCGGACGGCGCAGACGAGAAGGAAGCTGTCGGCGCACTGGTGGACCTGGTGAAGGACAACTTCGGCGAATAAGCGAACAATAAGATAATAAACAGCGTCCCTGCGGAAGCGGGGACGCTGTTTGTTATGTCTGCGGAGCAGACGAGGACGGCTCTGCCTCTGAAACGGGCACGTAGGGCCCCACCGCTTCGTAGGGGACGGTAAAGACAGGGATACCCTCCGCCGCCGGGGCGATGGCGTACATGGGGTAGAAGAAGGCAAGGCCTTCCGGGGTGAGGTAAAACCGCATGGGGTTGAACTGCTGCCGCAGCCGCCTTCGCCAGCCGTCCAGATACCGGGCATACCCGGCAGTCTCCTGACGCTGGATCTCCTGAACGGCCAAAGTCAGCAGGCACCGCTTCCAGCCCCGCCGGTGCGGAAAAAAGCTCGGAAGCGAAACCGGATAGCCCCGCCGCAGGTCCCAGGTATCGCCCCAGCGTCGCAGCAGAATGTGTCCATCGGCGGCTGGCTCCCGGATTTGGGTATACAGACTCCAGAAGCCGCCCTCGTTGTAGGTGACCCGAAAGGACAGCTCCGCTTGGAGCTGGGGAAGGGGGCGGCTGTCTGCCAGCGCCTCCCGGCAGGCTCGCGCTGCCATGGGAAACAGCCAGCGGTCACAGTACCGGAGGAAGGCCCGGCACTGGGCGCGGTAGTACCGCCGGATACGCCGGGTGGTCCGGTTCTCCGAGCCCACAGGCTCAGGGAGGGACACCTGCGCGGTAAGCACCGGAAGTCCCTCCACAGTCCATTCCCGTTCAGCGGAAAAAATTTCGGTGTTCAGTCCTGATGTGACTGCATCCACAGCGCTGCCTCCTTTCCTGACACTGTCGCATCCTATGCGGCCCGGCTGGGAAGGGTTCGGCGGGCAAAATAAAATTTAACATTTGGAGGGCTTCCTTTTCTCAAACTACTGTGTTAAAATGTAAATGCTGAAAGTGAATCCTGCAATTTGTGCGGAAAATATGAAATTATGGAAGAAAGGTGCCTCCTTTATGATCAGAATTGGAAAAAAGGAAAAAAGTGATAAGCTGTATCAGGCGATTTTGCAGTTGAAGGATCCCCAGGAGTGCTATGATTTTTTTCAGGACCTCTGTACGGTTTCCGAGCTGCGCTCCATGGAGCAGCGGTTTGAAGTGGCCTCTCTGCTGAATGACGGTATGATCTACAGCGACATTCTGGAGCAGACCGGCGCGTCCTCCGCTACCATCAGCCGGGTGAACCGGTCTTTGAGCTACGGTACCGGCGCGTATGAGCGGGTCTTTGCCCGTCTGAAGGCGGAAAAGGCCGAGGAAGAGGCGAAATGAGCAGCTATGACGCACTGGCCGCCAGCTATGACGGCCTGATGGCGGATGGCGTGTACCGCCGCCGTGCGGACTATCTGGAAAAGCTGTTTCAGAAAAGTAGGATCCCGGTGCATACCGTTTTGGACTTGGCCTGCGGCACCGGGACCATTGCCTGTCTGCTGGCGGCCAAGGGCTATGCGGTCACGGCTACGGACCTGTCGGAGGAAATGCTGACTCAGGCTATGAGCAAGGCGGCGGCTTTGGAACAGCCGCCGCTGTTTGTGCAGCAGTCCATGCCCCGGCTTCGTCTGCCGGAGCCGGTGGATGCCGTGGTGTCCACGCTGGATTCCCTGAACTATCTGACCCGGGAAAAGGATATCCGGGAGACCTTCCGGCGGGTATTCCGCGCGTTGAAGCCCGGCGGCAGCTTTTTCTTTGATGTCAACACACCATACAAGCTGCGGCGGATGGACGGACAGCTCTATACGGACGAGACCGAGGAAAGCTACTGCGTCTGGCGGACGTTTTTCTCGGAAAAGACAAATATCTGCACCTATCAGGTGGATCTGTTCCGCCTGCGGGCAGACGGTACATGGGATCGGGACTATGAGGAGCACAGGGAGCGGGCGTGGAGCGCGGCGGAACTGACGGCGTTTTTGACGGACGCGGGCTTTGAGGCCGTCAAGATCACCGGCGACCTGACGGCCCGGGCGCCTAAGGATACGGAGGACCGGTGGATCGTCCGCTGCCGCCGACCCCTGAACTGACAAAGGAGTAATGGAAACAATGAGCGATCAACTGGTTCGCGCCATCTCCAAGGATGGCTTTGTAAAGGCGGCGGCGGTGTCCACCCGGGCACTGACGGAGCGTGCCCGGCAGATCCACCAGACCTCTCCGGTGGCAACGGCGGCCTTGGGCCGCCTGCTGGCGGCTGGTTCCATGATGGGCAATGAGCTAAAGGGAGACGGTTCCAGCGTGACCCTCCGCATCAAGGGCGATGGCCCTCTGGGGACGCTGCTGGTGGTGGCGGACAACGAGGGCAACGTCCGGGGCAGCGTTCAGAATCCCCAGCTCGACCTGCCCATCCGGGAGGACGGCAAGCTGGATGTGGGCGGCGCTGTGGGCCACGGCGGGACGCTGACGGTCATCAAGGACCTGAATCTGAAGGAGCCCTATGTGGGCAGCGTGGAACTGCTGGGCGGCGAGATCGCGGAGGATCTGGCAAGCTACTTCGTGGAGTCCGAGCAGATCCCCACGGCCTGCGGCCTGGGCGTGCTGGTGGACCGGGACCGGAGCGTGCTCCGCGCCGGCGGCTATCTCATCCAGCTTTTGCCCGGTGCGCCGGATGGCGTGATCGACCGTCTGGAAAAGGGGATCATGGCGGCGGGACCCGTCACCAATCTGCTGATGGAGAACGATGACCCGGAGAGCCTGCTGCGGCGAGTCATGAAGGATTTTGAGCTGGAGATCCTGGAAACGGTCCCCGTGGAGTACCGCTGCTATTGCAGCCGGGAGCGAATGGCCGCGGCGCTGATGAGTCTGGGCCGCAAGCAGCTTACGGAGCTGGCGGAGGACCCCAACGGCATCGAGCTGACCTGTCAGTTCTGTGACAGCCGTCAGCGGTTCACCCCGGAGGAGATCCGGGAGCTGCTGGAAAAGGCCTCCGAAGCCTGACCGAACAGACCGACTGTCCCCTGTGCAGCAGGGGACAGTCGGTCTGAAAAAAATAAAAATAAAAAATTTGAAAAATTGGGTTGACATTTGGCCTGCTTTCACATATAATAGCTTTTGCCGTCTGACGATGACGGATGACGGAAACCTGGGAGCATAGCTCAGCTGGTTAGAGCACCTGCCTTACAAGCAGGGGGTCACTGGT
>OLFT01000516.1_pt1 | contig 49618 bp, 48 predicted proteins | sample 1604921 | NCBI WGS metagenome assembly OLFT01 (sample SAMEA3888897, study PRJEB22519) | human gut metagenome | biome: human gut; feature: human-associated habitat; material: faeces | place: Denmark | collected 2013 | reverse complement strand
CCGGCCGTCGCCGACGGTTAGCGCGCCAGCCAGCCGCCGTCCACCGCTACCGTGTAGCCATTGATGTAATCGGAGGCTGGGGAAGCGAGGAAGACCACCGGCCCCATCAGGTCGGACGGCAGGCCCCAGCGCCCGGCGGGAATGCGGTCGAGGATTTCGCTACTGCGCTGCTCGTCAGCGCGCAGCTGCTGGGTGTTATTGGTCGCCATATACCCCGGGGCGATGGCGTTGACATTGATATGGTGTTTAGCCCACTCGTTGGCCAGCAGGCGGGTGACGCCCATCACCGCGCTTTTGGACGCGGTATACGACGGCACACGGATCCCGCCCTGGAACGACAGCATCGAGGCGATGTTAATGATCTTCCCGCCGCTGCCCTGGGCGATAAAGTGCTTCGCCGCCGCCTGAGACATGAAAAATACGCTCTTGATATTGAGGTTCATGACGTCGTCCCAGTCCTTTTCGCTGAACGCCAGCGCGTCCTCGCGGCGGATGAGGCCGGCATTGTTGACCAGAATATCAATATGGCCAAACTCCGCCACCGCCCGCTCCAGCAGCTGAGGGATACCGTCGATCTGGCGCAGGTCGGCGGTCAGGCTGAGAAAGCGGCGTCCCAGCGCCGTCACCCGCTCGATGGTTTCCACCGGCTCGACAATATTGATACCGACAATATCGCAGCCCGCTTCCGCCAGACCGAGGGCCATCCCCTGACCTAAACCGGTATCGCATCCGCTCACGACGGCCACTTTTCCCTGCAGGGAGAATGCATCAAGAATCATAATGTGTTCCTTAGTCGTTCAGAGCCTGCAGTATGCAGGCAAGGTTCTCTCGGCCCGGCTCGCGCCGGCGGCGCGACTGAGCGTAGGGCGAACTCACGGGCATAGCCCATCATAAAAATAAAACAGAGTTCCGTTTTACTAATGGGTGCCATCTTAGCCCCGCGCCCTGTCATTTTCAATGATATTTAAAACGTTGTTTCATTTTTTATGACGTCGATTACAAAAAAAGAAAAAGCGAACGGATGCGGCAACCCGCGCCGGACAGGAAGCGGTTTTAAAAGAATGATGATTCAACCGGTTGTCTGAGGAGACGGTCGAAGTGGGGCCAGCAGGCCGTGGAAGATGCGGGAATTGCGCTGAACTGCGTGAGACATCACAAATAATGAAACGTTGTTTTGATAAATTAACACCCATCTTTTAAAACACATCACTCAGCGACACGCCTCTGGTCCAGCGGCATCGCAGGAAAGAAAGGAGCACTACATGGCTAAAGGCATGCGGGTCAAACTGAACTATCACGTCAGCCGCGATCCGGATACCGGGGCGGAAGTCACCCGCTTAACCCCCCCGGAGGTCACCTGTCATCGCAACTACTTCTATCAGAAGTGCTTTTTTAACGATGGCAGCCATTTACTGTTCGCCGGCGAGTTTGACGGCCACTGGAACTACTATCTGCTGAATATCGCCAGCGCCGAAGCCGTCCAGCTGACGGAAGGCGCCGGGGATAACACCTTCGGCGGCTTCCTCTCCCCGGACGATAAGTCGCTCTATTACGTGAAAAATGACCGTACCCTGCTGGAGGTGAACCTCACCACCCTCGCCGAGCGTGAAGTTTACCGCGTCAGCGAGGAGTGGGTCGGCTATGGCACCTGGGTGGCGAACAGCGATTGCAGCAAACTGGTAGGCATTGAGATTGCGAAAAGCGACTGGACGCCGCTCAACGACTGGCAGATTTTTCATGACTTCTTCCACAAAGGACCGCACTGCCGCCTGCTGCGCGTCGACCTGCGCAGCGGAGAGAGCCAGGTGATCCATGAGGAAAAAATCTGGCTGGGACATCCGATCTATCGTCCCTTCGACGACCATACCGTCGCCTTCTGCCATGAAGGGCCGCACGATCTGGTTGACGCCCGCATGTGGCTGGTCAATGAAGATGGCAGCAACGTGCGTAAAGTCAAAGCGCATGCCCCGGGCGAAAGCTGCACCCATGAATTCTGGGTACCGGACGGTTCAGCGCTGATCTACGTCTCCTATCTGAAAGGCCAGCAAGGGCGGACGATCTATCGCTTTGATCCGGAAAGCGGCGTCAACGAGCCCCTGATGACGATGCCCGCCTGCTCGCATCTGATGAGCAATTTCGACGGCACGCTGCTGGTGGGCGATGGATCGGGCACGCCGGTCGATGTCAAAGATACCGGCGGCTACTCCATTGATAACGATCCTTATCTGTACGTCTTTAACGTGGCGGAGAAGCGCTACTTCCGCGTCGCGCGCCATGATACCTCGTGGGCGACGGTAGCCAACAGCCGCCAGGTGACTCACCCGCACCCCTCGTTTACGCCGGATGACAGCGCCATTCTGTTCAGCTCCGATAAAGACGGCAAGCCGGCCATCTATATCGCGAAATTACCTGACCATCCGCCGATGCTGAGCGCCTGAGCCCGGCGAACGTTTTTCTGTAACTGGCCTTGCCCTCCTTCGCGGAGGGCTTTTTTTGTTCCCTCGCTTTGGCGCATAAAAAACCCCGGCTGACGGCGCCGGGGAAGAGAGACGATGAGGGTCTGGCGGAAATCAGAACGAGTAGGCCACCCCGACGCGGAAACGGGTCTGGCGATCGCTGCGGTCATTCACGCCGACGTTGCCGATTTCACCATACGGCGACCAGTTGTTATCCAGCTTATAGGCTACCTTCACGTTATATTCCTGTGAGTAGGGTTTGTTGTCGTTGCGGTTCACCCCTTCCGAACTTCGGGCATAGACATAGTTCAGCTCGGTGCGCCAGTCGCCGAGGGCAAACCCGGCCCACGCGTCGCCGCGATTCACCTTGTCATCATCTTTACCGGCATCGTTCGGATAGCGGGTGTACTCATAGCGATAGCGAGCGGCGACATAGAAGCCATTGTCGAAACTGTACTGTACGTGCAGATGCGGCTTGTAAATGGAGCGGCTGTCGTTGCTCTCTATGGTAAACCCGGGGGTGAGGAAAAGGTTCGACGTCGCTTTCCAGCGCCAGCTGATGGTGTCTTCATGGCCGTTGCCCACCACGTCCGAATAGGGTTGCGAACCGTTGTCGCCGCCTGAACGCCATTTGGCCTCCACGGTAAAGCCTAGCCCGTTGGCGAAGCGGTGGGATACCGAGACGCGGTCGGCATTGCTTTTATCGCTCTTGCCGCCATCAATAAATTCATGACGTAAATCTATCGTGACCGCAGTTGCCGCAAAAGACATACCGCAGAGGGCGGCCAGAACCAGAGATCGTTTTAACATAGGGTACCCCTTATAATAAATAAAATGTCATTTCGTTTTTATGAAACGTTATTTTATTTTTTAAGCACCTCAGTTTTAGTGACCAGGATCGTAGTTATTTGTTTCAAAAAAGGTGGCACAACAAGACGTGACGGAGCTCAATAAATTGACGGTGGGGAGAAGGGAAATACGGCAAAAAAAGAGGGGGGTCGGCAAAGCGCGGCGCATAAAAAAGGCCTCCCGCAGGAGGCCATGGAAATCGACATGCAGCGCTACGCGCGCTCTACCGCCAGCGCCACGCCCTGACCGCCGCCGATGCACAGCGTCGCCAGCCCTTTACGCGCATCGCGCTTGATCATTTCATGCACCAGCGACACCAGAATCCGGCAGCCGGAGGCGCCGATCGGGTGGCCGAGGGCGATCGCGCCGCCGTTGACGTTGACCCGTCGCTCATCCCACTCCAGTACCCGGCCAACGGAGATAGCCTGAGCGGCAAAGGCCTCATTGGCTTCGATCAAATCGACGTCGTCCAGCCGCCAGCCGGCCCGTTCCAGACAGCGGCGGGTGGCGTGCACCGGGGCGATGCCCATCAGCGCCGGATCGACGCCGACGCTGGCGAAGGCGCGGATCCGCGCGAGGATCGGCAGCCCCAGCTCCTCGGCTTTCGCCTCACTCATCATCATCACCGCCGCCGCGCCGTCATTGATGCTGGATGCGTTGCCGGCGGTCACCGATCCGAGACGATCGAAGGCAGGCTGCAGGCTGGCCAGCCCTTCCGCGCTGGCATCCACCCGCGGTTGTTCATCGGTATCTACGGTGCGCGCCGCGCCGTTATGCTCGGTAACGACCGGGACAATCTCATCGCGAAAGCGTCCGGAATCAATCGCCTTGCGCGCCTTATGCTGCGAGCTGAGCGCCCAGGCGTCCTGCAGTTCGCGGCTGATGCCGTATTCCCGGGCGAGGTTTTCCGCCGTGACGCCCATATGGTAATCGTTGAAGGCGTCCCACAGGCCGTCATGGACCAGACTGTCAATCAGCTGGCTGTTGCCCAGCTGGGCGCCGGTGCGGCTGTCGGTGAGGACATGCGGAGCGCGGCTCATGTTCTCCTGGCCGCCGGCGATCACCACGTCCGCCTCCCCGCACTGGATGGCCTGGGTGGCGAGGTGCAGGGCTTTCAGGCCGGAACCGCAGACGTCGTTAATGGTGATAGCCGATACAGTGTTGGGCAACCCGCCGCGAATAGCGGACTGACGGGCCGGGTTTTGCCCGGTTCCCGCGGTCAGCACCTGGCCGAGGATCACCTCATCTACGCTCTGCGGATCGATTCCCGTCTTCTCCACCAGCGCCTTCACCACCACGCTACCCAGCTCAACGGCTGAATGGCGCGATAGCGCGCCCTGAAAGCAGCCAATCGGCGTTCGCAGCGCCCCGACGATCACGACATCCTTCATCCTCTACCCCTGCCCGTGCTTTTGCGCAAAGAAACAGCGATATACTAGATAATTGTTATCAAAAAACTTTGTAATTGTTTAAAAAAAGTGAGGCCAATCACAAAGAATTAGCCATTTGTTAACGTTCAGGCCGCTGCAGATGCTGACGCAGCCAGCTGCCCGCCGCCCCGGGCGGCGCTTTCTTATTCCACAGCAGATCCACCGAAATCGCCCGCGGCCAGCCGGGGATATCGAGCGCCACCAGCCCGCCCTGCGGCGCAAACTCCGCCACCAGGGCGCAGGGCAGAATGCACCAGCCGAAGCCCTGCACCGCCATGCTGAGCAGCAGCAGGTAGTTTGGCGCCGACCAGACCTGCCCGGCGGCAGGCTCCGTGGCGCTGGCCAGAAAGGTGCTCAAACGCAGCTCGCGCCAGCTGCGCAGCTCATCCCAGACAACCTTGCCCTGCACCGCCAGCGGATGGTCAGGCGCCACGTAAATGCCCATCGCCGTCTGCAGCGGCAGGCGGGTGCTGCCGATATCGGTCGGGTAGCGCTCTCTCGCCTCAATCAATCCCACCTGGGCGCGGGATTTTTGCAGGAGATCGATCACGTCCTCATCTTCGCCAATCAAACACTCAAACTCGGTATGAGGGAAGCGGCGGTCAAACTGCACCAGCAGATCTTCCAGCACGTCCGGGTGCAGGGTGTCCGAGAGCACAAAGGTCAGTCGCGGCTCCGTCTCGCCGGACAGCGACACCGCCAGCTCATCCAGCCGCTCGCTGGCGGCGAGGATCGCTTTGACATAGCTCAGCACCTGCTCCCCCTGCGGCGTCAGCGTCGGCTGCCGCGTAGCCCGATCGAAGAGGGTCACCCCGAGGTCAGCCTCCAGGTTGGCGATAGCGGTACTGATCGTCGACTGGCTTTTCCGCAGGCGACGGGCGGCCGCGGAAAACGACCCGCTGTCAACGGCCTCGACAAAGGCGGTTAACGCTTCCGGTGAATAACGCATGATGTATCTACTTTATCGATGGTTTCTATCTTTTGTTTATCATATTTTTCCATAAACTGCCGGGTAATTTCCTGTTCAGGCTAAAACTGGAGGTAGCTCGCCATGCAACGGACCCCACATCAGCGCAAGACGCTCACCGAACGCGTTATCCACGCCATCACTTTCGAAGGACTGGCGACGCTGATCCTCGCCCCCACCGCCGCCTGGCTGATGCAGCGTTCGGTGGTGGAGATGGGCGGGCTGAGCATTCTGCTCGCCACCCTGGCGATGGTATGGAACATCATTTATAACGCGGCTTTCGATCGCCTGTGGCCGGTCTCCCGCCTCCCCCGCCGGCTGAAAGTGCGGGCGCTGCACGCGATCGGCTTCGAGACCGGCTTTGTTATCATCGGCGTCACCATGGTGGCTATCGTGCTGGGGGTATCGCTACTGCAGGCGTTTATGCTGGAGATCGGCTTCATGCTCTTCTTCCTGCCCTACACCATGGCGTTTAACTGGGTCTGGGACACCCTGCGCGAGCGCGTGATCCGTCACCGCCGCCCGCGCCAGGCGGCACGCGGCTAGCCCCGCGGCGGATCCTTCGCGATCCGCCGCGACTTTATCACCAAAAACTATCGCAACAGATGAACCATAAATATGGTAAATTGCACTCCTTTTTTTTGGTTTGACGGTTGATAAAGTCGCATAATGTCTAAAATTTGGTCTAAAGAAGAAACTCTATGGAGTTTTGCCTTATATGGCACTGCAGTAGGCGCTGGGACGCTATTTCTACCGATCCAGCTGGGTTCGGCTGGCGCCATCGTCCTTTTCATCACCGCGCTGGTCGCCTGGCCGCTCACCTACTGGCCTCACAAAGCGCTGAGCCAGTTTATTCTCTCGGCCAATATCGCGCCGGGAACCGGGATCACCGGCGCAGTCAATCACTACTATGGTAAGAAAATTGGCAACCTGATCACCGGCCTCTATTTCCTCGCCTTCTTTGTGGTCGTGCTGATCTACGCCGTGGCCATCACCAACTCGCTGGCCGAGCAGGTGGCGCATCACACGCCGATGACGCCTGCGCTACGCGCGCTGCTGAGTCTTGGCGTGGTGCTGGTCCTTAATCTGATCTTTCTCATGGGCCGGCAGATCACCATCAAGGTGATGGGCTTTCTGGTCTTTCCGCTTATCGCCTGCTTTCTGTTTCTCTCCCTCTATTTAATTCGCGACTGGCATCCGGAACATCTCACCAGCCAGATGCAGTTCAGCTCGCAGACGCTCCACCAGGTCTGGATCTCCATACCCGTGATGGTTTTCGCTTTTAGCCATACGCCGATCATCTCGACTTTTGCTATCGACCAGCAGGAGAAACACGGCGACCTGGCCATGGATAAATGCAAAAAAATCATGAAGGTGGCCTACACCATCATCTGCGCCAGCGTGCTGTTTTTCGTCTTCAGCTGCCTGCTGGCTATCCCGGCGACCTATATTGAGACCGCCCGCGATCAGGGGGTGACTATCCTCTCCGCCCTGTCGATGGTGCCGGGCGCGCCGGGCTGGCTGGCGGTGACCGGCATTATCGTCGCCGTGGTCGCCATGTCGAAATCCTTTCTCGGCACCTACTTCGGGGTCATTGAAGGCGCCAGCGAAATCGTCAAAAGCTCGCTGGGCCTGATGGGCGTGCGCAAGAGCCGCGCCTTCAACCGCGCGATGTCGATCATGCTGGTCTCCGCCTTCACCTTTGCGGTGTGCTTTATCAACCCGAATGCGATCTCGATGATCTACGCCATCAGCGGACCGCTTATCGCCATGATCCTGTTTATCATGCCCACGCTGTCAACTTGGCTTATCCCGGCGCTGAAGCCGTATCGCTCGGTGGGGAACGCCATCACTCTGGTGGTCGGCCTGCTCTGCGTCTCCGTGATGTTCTTCGGCTAATCCGCCTCCGGCGACAGCGGCTTGCCTGAGCCGCTGTCGCACATTCTGACAACATTCTCGTCCTTCCCTTCCTTGTGAGCGCATTACACTTACGGCTTAGCCACCGTGAGGAGAGTTCCTATGTCCAGTGTCACCTTATCCGGTCGCGGCACGCTCGGCGATCGCCAGGTCTATCGGTTGGGTTACGGGGCCATGCAGCTGGCCGGCCCCGGCGTCTTCGGCCCGCCGAAAGATCCTGAAGAAGCGGTGCGCGTGCTGCAGGCCGCCGTCGAAGCTGGGGTAAACCATATCGATACTTCGGATTTCTATGGCCCCCATGTGACCAATCAGCTGATCCGCAAAGCGCTTCACCCCTACCCCGACGATCTGTGCATTGTCACCAAGGTCAGCGCCCGCCGTGACGAGAAAGGCAACTGGCTGCCGGCCATGTCGCCCGCTGAACTGACCCAGGCCGTCGAGGACAATTTGCGTCACCTGGGGCTCGACGTGCTGGAGGTGGTGAACCTGCGCAGTATGCTGAGCCCCCACGGCCCGGTGGAGGGGTCGCTGGAGGCGCCGCTCGCCACCCTGCTGGAGCTGAAGGAGCGAGGGTTGATCCGCCATATTGGCCTTAGCAACGTGACGGCAAAGCAGGTGGCGGATGCGCAGAAAATGACGCCTATCGTCTGCGTGCAAAACCTCTATAACATTGCCCATCGCGCCGACGACGCGCTGGTGGATGCGCTGGCCGCCCAGCACATCGCCTGGGTCCCCTTCTTCCCGCTGGGCGGTTTTACCCCGCTGCAGGCGCAGGAGCTGAACGAGGTCGCAGCCTCGCTTGAGGCGACGCCGATGCAGGTCGCCCTCGCCTGGCTACTCCAGCGCGCGCCCAATATTCTGCTGATCCCCGGCACCTCATCCCGCACGCACCTGGCGGAAAATATTGCCGCCGCCGGACTGGTTCTGCCAGCGGATGCGCTACGCATCCTGGATAATATCGCCAATCGCACGCATCCCTGACCCCTCAGGCCAAATGGAGGGAACGACTTCCCTCCTCAATATTTGCCTGGAAAAACCTCAACACTGCTGGCACTATAGATCCTACAAATGGGGCATGATCGACGATCGTTTTCTCATTATCCCCGTTAATTAAACTTAAGTTTTTTTCCTTCGACCGGTCTCCAGCTTGGAGGCCGTTGTCGTTTTTGTCATGACCAAAATTTGAAACTCTTGATTACAGGAAACACAATATCGAATTCCAAGTTTATACATATCAATCTGGCTGCAAAGATAGTCAATAACATCAAACGCTCATAAAAACATCTGATTAACCCAATCAGAATGTTGCTATTGCTATAAGAAAAATCAAACGCCTCACGACAACTATTTACAAGGGAAGCCTATGACAGAGGGAACGATAAAGACCAGTAAGTATGAAATTATTGCTATTTTCAGAGAGGAGTTGCGCAAACGTACTGAAATTGAAATATTTTTTAACAACACCAGTATCATAACCCAACTGACGCGCGTGGACTTTGCCGAGTTCCATATTCAGACCCATCGCAAAATCCCACCAGGTCATAAAATTCGTTTTCTACTGCATAGCGATTCAGGGAAAATAGAGTTTAATGCAGCCCTGACAAAACATGACAATAGCGGTGTCGATAAAGGTATCCGCTACGCCTTTTCCTTGCCTGAATGCCTGCAGGTCGTGCAGCGTCGCCGCGATCCCCGCTTTCGTTTACGCCACGAGCATGAATTTTATTGCCGCGGGCGCCATAAAAATGGCGAAAACTATCTTTTCGACATCAAAGACATTTCGGACGGCGGTTGCGCGCTGATGACCAAAACGCCAAACCTGAAATTTCTCAGTCATAACGCATTGCTGAAAAATGCCGTACTGATGCTGGCGGAATATGGCGAGATCACCATCGACCTGGTGGTAAAAAATGTCATTATTATCACCCTCGACAATCCCAATGAAGAGAGCGAAAGCTATTATCAGATATCCTGCCAGTTTAAGTTCCGTCATCTCGACGACCAGCGCAGAATAGAGAAGATTCTGCTGGACCTGATCTTAGAAGCCAAGCGCAAAAAGAGAATCTGATACCCTTGGAAAGTATATTGCTGTACACCAATGATAATCTCATTGGTCACTCAATCTATCACTACCTTATTGATAGTCATGAAAATGCCACCCGTTTTGGCTATGACGATGTTATCCAGAGAAAACATCTGCCTGTGGCCCAAACGGTTATTTTCAATTTAATTAATAAGGATATTTCTGCCATCAGAATCCTTGATCTGCTGAATGCGCTCCGCCTTTCCCTGCAGCGCTGCCAGCAGCCGGTGCTGATGGTAAAAAGCGACATTGCCGGGCTATGCCGAGAGTTGATAACTGTCGATAATGCCATGATTATTAGCGAAAACTCACCGCTATCTATGTTTACTTCCATTATCCAGCGCGCGAAGGGCGCCAGCGAACAGCCGCCGCGACGATTGCGCAAACAGCTGTCGCCGCGGGAGTGCCAGATCCTCGAACTGCTGATTGCCAACAATAATAATAAGCGTATTGCCGCCCTGCTCGGCATTGCCCATAAAACGGTCCACAGCCATCGTATCCATATCATGCAAAAGCTGGGCATTGATAATTCCCGCACGATGAACCAGCGTATTGCCGCCCTTCATCAATGTTAAATATTACAGCGGTAAATCAATAGCGGATAAAGCGTACTTATTCGCTGTTGATTTACATTTCCTGCCATTCCCATTAACCATCAGGTAGCCTATAATTAGTCAATCCTCTGCTTATTGTCTGACTAACCTCGTGAAGAGGGATAATGAACACTAAAATATTCGAAGACAACATTTTATCTCGTAATGATATCGCTGTACGCTACGTCTTTCAGAAAATGTTTTCCCCACAAGGTACCTTAGTCGCAGTTGAATGCTTAAGCCGCTTCGATAATCTTCCCGTTTCGCCAGAATATTTTTTCCGCCATGCCACCGCGGCGGTTCGTGAACGTATTTTTCTCGAGCAACTGGCGTTGATTGAACAGCATAAAGCATGGTTTTTACGTAACCATATTTCCGCCACCATTAACGTCGATGACCATATCCTGAATCTGCTACGCCAGAAGGAAATAAAAGAGAAAATTGCCGCCCTGACCTGCGTCCATTTTGAAGTGACCGAAAACGCCGAGAAACTTCTGAATAATTCCCTCGCCGCCTGGCAAAGCCCGCAGGATACCTCGCTGTGGCTCGACGACTTCGGCTCTGGCTACGCGGGGATAAACGCCATCAGCGGTTATCATTTTGACTATGTCAAAATTGATAAAGATTTTTTCTGGCATCTGATGCGCAAAGAGTCCGGCCGTCAGCTGATGGATGCGCTGGTCACCTTTTTATCCCGCAATCATCACAACGTGATTATTGAAGGCGTGGAAAGCGAAGCCCATAAAAAATGGCTGCAGGGTATGGAATGGTTTGCTATTCAGGGGCATTACTGGCAGGAAGTCAGCATTGAACAGCTGGTTGCCGACGATATTGTCATATAAAAAAGCCGGGCTTGCCCGGCTTTTTCGTCTCGCTTAATTATAAACTAATTCCCACGTTGCCCAGCTGGTAATTGGCCCGCTGGTGGCGCTTTTCGGCGTCGGCGAAACGTAGCCCACATAATAGGTGAACAGGCCGCCGCTGACCGCGCTTTCCTGCAAATGCACCTGATTTTGCTGCGGGTCCGCAGGGACAATTTTATTACTCTTATCCAGCGTATTATTATCATTGGTCGACAGCGCCAGATAAATATTCTGCGCTCCGTCTGGCAAGGTATTGGCCAGATAGCCCGCGTTCTCATTGCCGACCGCCGTCAGTAAAAAACCGTCGACCCAGCGAACGCTGACCCGCCGCACCTCGTCCTGCGAGGCGGCGCCGCCGTCATGACGCAGCTGGCAATTTGACAGCGCCAGGGTAAAAGGCTGCGGCTTCATAAACGCGCCGGCCCCGCGATCGTGCACTTCCGCCAGGCTGACCGGCGCCAGCCAGACGTTGCCGCTGCCGGCATGCTGGCCGCCATTGAGCGCGACGCTGCAGGAAATATCCGTCACCCGCCCGGCAAAATCGACCCGTCCGCGGTCATAATTGGTCTCGAAACCCCACGCCGAGGGGGCGGCGAGGCTGCCGCAGAGCAGCAGCCACGCGATAGTATGTTTCGGCAATCCCTTCATTCCCCCTCCCGTATTAATCGTACGTCAGGTTAAAGATCATATGCGACTCCACCTCGCCGGTGCTGGTCGTCGGGCCATACTGATAAAAGCGCGCGTGCAGCGGGATGGTGATGTAGCGGGTCTCCTGATTATTCAAGCGGCCAACGGTATATTTCTTATTAAACTGCAGCGGGGATCCATCCTTCAGCACCTGGATGCCGACGCCTTTCGCCATCCCGCTGCCGGCCTTTTCATTCAGCAAGGCGCCCATGGTGGCGGTGGTGCTGGTCGCCAGGGTGCCGGAAAAAGAGGTGCTGATGTTGGCATATCCCGTTTCACTCAGGCCGCCGCTGCACTGCAGATCGATATTAAAATCCTTCCCGCCCGCGGTGGTGCCCACCCCTTTCAGGTCAGTGCGTCTGATGGCGCCCACATCAACATTCATATTTTTCCCGCTCAGTACCGAACAGGAGGGCGAGACCACGGTGATCGCATTGGCGCTCAGATAGGTTTCGAGGATCGGGTTGCCGCCGCTCTCCCAGTCATAGGAGGTGTATTTTCCCGCCGCGAGGGTGCCGCTGCCGGTGGTTGCCGCGGTTTTGATAATCTCCAGCGTAAAACGTGACCCTTCAAGGGAATAGTTGGTGGTGTTATACACCCGGGACGAATAGACATCGGGATAGACGATATTCACCGTCGCGCCGCCGCGGCTGAAACGCATACCAATCCCCGGCACGTTGGTGGAATAAATTTTATTCCCAAGATCGGTGGCCCCTGGCGAGACGATCTTCGCCGCGAAGCGGTTGGTGCCGGAGGTACAGCGATAGCTCGCCCCGCCCGGGGCGCTCATCGTCCAGTCACGGGTGAGGATCACCGAGCCCACCGGCAGATCCGGGGGCACCACCACCCTGCCCACCACCATGTCCAGCATCACCGTTGGCGAAGAGAGACGCGTACAGACGGCCCAGGACGAGGTGGTGCCCAGCGCCATTAAGACGATAAAAAGCGTCAGTAATTTCCTCAGCGACATACGCTATCCTTTGTTGTTTGCTGTCCCAGATCCACCGAACACTGACCGCCGCTCCACTTCACAATCGCACGTTTGGCGTTCGCATCGCTGATGAACATCATGCTGCCCTGACCGACGACGCCGATCTCCTTGCCGTCGGGGGAGAAAATACTCGCCGCGAACGGCAGCGGCTCATGGTTCGCCTGGCGCGCCTGCAGGGTGAGGTTGTTCTGCACCGTGGTGCCGAACGCCACCTTAACCACGCTGCCTTCCCACGGCACAACCTGCGCCACGGTGCGATCGAAGGCCACGTCGTCATGGCTGCCTTTCGGGTCGATCTCGACGGCGTTGATCCGGTACGGGCGCAGATACGGCAGGATGGCGTAACCGTTGCTGTCCACGCGGGTGCCCGGCGATCCCGGGAGCATGGCGCCGGCCGCGTCTTTGGCTTCAATCAGCGCCATCGTCGAGCCGCTTTCCGGCGAGAGCACCACGCCGCCGCTGTGGGCGATCATCGTCCCGCTGGCGCCAATGCCGCTCTGACGATACCCTTCGCCCTGGCTATAGCTGCCGTTGAGGGTGGTCCATGGCGTACGATAGCTGCCGTTGAGCGCCACATCGTGCTGACCGCCGGTGGCGGTGGTTGTCGACACGCCGTAGTTAAGGTTGTTTTCACTGTCCAGCGAACCGTTGATGCCAATCTGCGAGCTGGCAAAGCGCGAGTTGTTGAACGAGGTGTTCGACGTCAGGTTGGCGGTGCGGTTATCGCCAAACCACAGCGGGTAGCTGAAGTTGAGTGAAATGCGATCGTCGCGGCGATGGCCGGAGCTGTCCGGGGTATAGACGCGCTGGGCGCTCGCCGACCAGGAGAGACGACCAAACGAATTGTTGTAGCTGACCTGATACTGCTTCTCGGTCCCGGAGCGGTTCCAGTAATCGGAAATACGACCGCTGAGATAAAACCCGCCCCAGCCGTCCGGCAGGTTCTGGTTCACCGTGAAGGTCATGCCGTTTTTTTGCCGCCACAGCGTATAGTTGCTGCGGCTGTTTTTTTCCTGATCGACGGCGTACAGCGCATCGTTGAGGTTGTAATAACCTTTCGTCGAGTAGCGATATGCCGCCAGCACGATGCTGGTCTGGGTATCGGTGAACATGCGGTTAAAGGTGGCGCGATAGCTCTGCCCCGAGTCATCATGGGTATCGCTCTTCAGCCGCGAATGGGTGACGTCAAAAGAGAGCGCGCCGATCCCGGTGTTCATCCCGGTGCCCACCAGGAAGGCCTGATAGTCGTCAAAGCCGGTGACCCCGGTGTAGCCGGTCAGCAGGTTATTGATCCCGTGCTGCCAGGTCGCCTGATAGAGCATCGGCTTGTTGCGTAGCCCGCTGTCGTCCACTTTACCGGCGGAGAGCGCGTAGCGGGTCATGCCCGGACGCAGCAGCTGAGCAACGGAGGCGTAAGGCACGCTGAACACTTCCACCGAGCCATCCGCCTCTTTTACCGAGACTTCAAGATCGCTGCCATAGCCGGATGGATAGACATCCTGCAGGGTAAACGGCCCCGGCGGAACGGTGGTCTGATAGATAATGTTGCTGCCCTGACGCACGGTGACGAGGGCGTTGCTCTGCGCCACGCCGCGAATTTCCGGGGCATAGGAGCGCATGCCGTCCGGGAACATATTGTCATCAGTGGCGAGGTTGACCCCACGCAGACCGATGGTGTCGAAAAATTCGCCATTGGTAAAAATCTGCCCCCCGCTGACGATGGAGTTGATCTGCGGGATCGGCCGCTGGAGATAGGTCTGGTTGCTGTTCCAGTGCGCTTTACCCTGCTGCTGCTGCCAGTTCAGGTTACCGATATGCTTCAGCAGCCAGCCGTCCCACGACAGACCGGCGTTGACGCCAAGGTAGGCGCTGCTGTTATCCGACCCGCCGACCGAAGAGGTGTGGCTGTTCCAGGCGTTGGCCATCCAGCCAAGATTAAGCGCGGTAATGCCTTTATCCCAGAACTCCGGGCTGACATAGTTTTTCAGGCGTTGATCTTCATAGATCTGCGGCACTGAAATGTTCAACCGCAGGGAGGACTGGACCAGGTTGTCTTTGACGTTGTCTTCGTTGCGCCAGGATTTGAGGCTACCGCAATAGCCTTCCTGTTCGCTCAGCTGCGGATTGAGCTTTTCCGCCGCGATGCCGTACTGGGTCAGCATCGCTTTGGTGTAGCAGACCCCAAGGTTACCGTCTGTGTCGCGCGCGATGCGCAGATCGTAGCGCCCTTTCCATTCGTCGTTGGTGTAGACGTCAAGGGAGTAAGTGCCTTCGGTAATCGCGCTGGTCGAGAAGCGTGACAGGTCGACCTTTTCGCGACTGCCGACAATAAAGCCGTCGTTAAATTGATATACCGTTCCCGGGTTTTCCTGTCCGCTGGAAAATGGCGGAAAGCAGCACAGCGCGATGGCGATCGCGGTGCTTAATCTTCCCGGGCAGAATGACCTCTGCTTCATTAGCTTTTCCCTTATTTAACGGCCACTTTCACTGCGACATCGGCGCCATAGTCATTAATGTTGTTAACGGTCAGGGTTTCGCCGCGGTTGACGGCGGAGGAGAGCGCCACCGTCTGGCTGGACTGCGGCGCCAGCATCACGGTTTTGCTGTTCAGGGCTTTACCGCCGTCGCGGGAAATACGGCTGACGGTAATGTAGAACGGCGTCGGGTTGTTGATGGCGAGACTGCTGCCGCTGGCGGTCAGGGTCAGCTTCTCGGCCGCCGCATCGCGGTTGCCCAGCCCGGCAGGACGATAAATAAATTTAAAGCGGGAACGGATCGCCAGCTGCAGCACGTTCTGGCCTTCATTTTTCTGATCAGCCACCACCGGCGGAATTTCCAGCAGATTCAGCCACCACAGCGACTCTTTATCTTTCGCCAGACCGGCGCTGCTGCCGAGCTTAATACGCAGCGTCTGGCCGCTCTTGGCGTCAACGCGCGAAATCGGCGGGGTGATAATAAACGGGGTGGTAATGGTATCCGGTGTGGCATCGGCATCGCCGTTATCCAGCCAGGCCTGCGCCAGCGCCGGACGGTCGGCGTTATTTGAAAGCTGTACCGTTATTTCTTTTTCATTTCCTGGATAAATAAAGCGGGTACCGTTAACAATAATATTGTTGGCATGGGCCGCAAAACTAAAAATGAAACAGAAAAAAAGGGCAATACGCTTCATGCTGACCTCAGAATAAAAATACAAGCGGCGGACATTGCCGCTTTATTATTGTTATTAACTGCCCCATCGCGGGGCAGTTTTATTTTCTGACGGAATTACTGGTAAGTAATTTCGTAAGTCGCGTAGCTGTTTACCACACCGGTGGTCACAGTGGTCGGCGCGCTGGTGGCGTAGCCTACGTAGTAGGTGAAACGCGCGCCATCGGCTACAGCGGAAGCATCGCCTTTCGCTTTCGGCTGAGTGCTGTCACCCGGGATGATTTTGTTGGTCAGCGCGGTAGCGTTGTCAGTAGACAGCACCAGCTGGATGTTCTGAGCACCGGAAGCTTCGGTGTTCGCCAGGTAGCCCTGTTGTTTGCTGGTTGCGCCAGCCAGCAGGTTACCGCCGGTCCAGTTTACGCCCAGTTTGCTTACGTCATCCTGTTTGGTGCCGTCAGCCGCCTGGCAGTTAGAGACGTCAATGGTGAAAGATTTCGGTTTCAGGTAAGTATCCGCTGCTGCCGCTTTAACTTCAGTCAGGGTTACCGGAGACAGGTAAACGTTCGCATCGCTGCCCTGGCCGTTAACAGAAACAGTACAGGATACATCGGTAACTTTACCGAAGAAATTAACCTGGCCGCCGCCAACATTGGTATCAGCTGCATGGGCAGCAGTCATGCCAAAAAACGCGGTTGCCATTGCTGCAGAGAGAAGAACCTTTTTCATTGCCATTTCCTTGTCAGAGTGAATTACGAATCAATGAGCACACTGTGAATTCGCATAGAACCAGAAACATCAGGCGATGCTGATTTATGCCACTGCTAATAGAATCTTCGACTGACCGGGAGCCGCAATATTTAAGGCGTCAGGTAACGAACCAAAAAATATAAGTTCGCTGGTGCTATCGGCGTCAAAGAATGCTATTTATTCGCCGACAAATATACATTTGTTCACGTTTCATTAAGTTATATAACATATACCTAATGGCTATTAATAAATAATTATTGATAGGTGAAAACGGGGTGGTGGTTGTTTACAGCACGGAAAGCCTGACGCCAGGGCGCGAGAGAAAGGGCCACCTCAGCATGCCGAAATGGCCGCCAGAGGGCTATTGCGAATCGTCCGAATCCGCCATGACGGCGGTTAAAAACCGCCCAAACAATTCACACAATGAATGGTAACCGCGTAAATGAGGCGCATTCCACACTCTGAGCACAGGCAGTCCGCGTGATATCCCCTGCAGAAATAAATATCTAATGCGTTGTTTTTAAATCAAAAAATAAAGAAAGGTTCATTTCCCCATCATCAAACCGCCATAAAAATGTGATCTAAATCGCACTTTTTGCCACGCGCGTTATAGTTAGCAGACTTATTATAAGTCCATCGAAAGCAAACACGCTTTCCACCATAAAAGTTAAAAGGACAAACACCATGAAAAACGTAAAATTACTCGCCGCTGCCGGTATGCTCTCCCTGGTCTCTTTCGCTAGCTTCGCTCATCCGGTGAGCGTAACAGCAGATACCCTGGACAGCGCAGAAGCGAAAATCGCGACCATTGCGAAAGAACAAGGCGCTTCCTACCACATCACCGAAGCGTACACCGGCAACCAGGTCCATATGACCGCCGAGCTCTCTAAATAAGCGAATGGTTGCAGAGGGAGCTGCCGGACAGGCCGCCTGTGGGCGGCTGGTCTGGCTCCCACCGCCTACCCCGCACACAGCAATGTCGAGCCCCGTTATGGGGCTTTTTTCGTTTTTGCCCCCGCCGCCTGGCGCGCCAGCGCGCGCTGAATAGACAATACGCTCGCCAGCACCACGATCAGCCCGACCAGCGCCATCCCCTGGATCGTTTGTCCAAGGAAAATCCACCCCAGCACCACGGCGGTCACCGGGCTCAGCAGGCTCATTGCCGACACCGCCACCGGCGAGAGGCGGCCAATCCCCCGGAACCACAGACCATAGGCCAGCATGGCGCCCGCCACGCACAGCCACAGATAGCCGGCCGCCTGCAGCGCAGTCACCTGATGCAAAGGGGGGTCAACGATCAGCGCCACTGGCGCCAGCACCACACCGCCGATCGCCAGCTGCCAGCCGGTTAACGCGACGATCGGCAGGGAGAGCGCCCAGCGGCGGGAGAGCCAGGTGCCCAGCGCCATACTGATCGCCCCGAGAAACGCCGCGCCGATGCCCAGCGGGTCGAGGACGGTGCGCGGCGACAGCAGCAGCATGGCCATACCGAGTATGCCGGCGAGGGCTGAGAATACCGCCAGCCAGGGCGAGCGCTGCCGGTCTACGCACCAGGCGAGAAGCATCACCAGCAGCGGCTGGATCGCGCCAATCACTGCCGCCAGCCCGCCGGGTAAGCGATAGGCGGCGATAAACAACAGCGCCTGAAACGCGCCAATATTTAAGATGCCGGTAACGATAAGCTTTAGCCATTCGCCGCGCTGCGGAAAGCGGCGGCTCCAGATCAGCAGGGCGATACCTGCCGGCAACACCCTCAGCAGTGCGGCAATAAACGGCCGGTCAGGGGGAAGAAACTGGGAGGTGACGATGTAGGTCGTCCCCCAGATAGCGGGCGCCAGCGCCGTGAGCAGCAGGTCGAGCATCAGACTACGCGAGAGAAAAGCCATGATTTTATCTTCACTTCAAGTTAAATTGGTGCCTCAAGTATGTACCCGCAATTATCTTGATATCAAGACAAGTGAGCACTCATGGACAAATCACCGCCGATCGATGCCGTTGATCGGATTCTCGCCCAGTGGCAACGGGAGCGACCGGACCTCGACTGCAGCCCAATGGGGCCGATTGGCCGTCTGAAACGGTGCGCCATGCTGCTGGAGCCGCAGGTGGAAGTGGCTTTTACGCGCCACGAACTGGTGCGCTGGGAGTTTGACATGCTGGCGACGCTGCGCCGCGCCGGGGCGCCGTTCATTCTTTCGCCGACCCAGCTCTTCTCCACGCTGATGATCACTTCCGGCACCATGACCCATCGCCTGAAGGCGCTGGAAAAACGCGGGTTTATTACCCGCCTGCCCAATCCGGAAGACGCCCGCAGTATGCTGGTCGCCCTGACGCCCGCGGGACGTGAGCGCATCGATGAAGCGGTGGAGACCCATGTCGATAATGAACGGCAGCTGCTGGCGGAGCTCAGCGATGGCGAGCGCCAGCAGCTGGATCAGGCGCTGCGGATATTGATGCGCCTGCTGGAAAGCCGTTAACAGCCCGCGGCGATAAAGTCGCCGTTAGCGCTGATCGGCACCACGGTGAAAAACAACCCGGCGGCAAAGAGGATCAGCGCCAGCCCGCCGAGGATCTTCACCAGCGGCACCAGCCAGGGCCGCGGACGGCTGGTCGCCGTCAGCCGGTTGACGGTACGGTGACGGGCATAGTGCACCGCCAGCGATAGACCGAGGATCGAGAGCGCGGTGCCCAGCGCCATGGTCATCACCGCGGCGATGCCCCAGCTGACGATCCCCAGCGCGTTGGCGAACAGCAGGATCATAATCGCTCCGCTGCAGGGCCGGGCGCCGATAGCCAGCACCACGCCCAGACGTGTCTTCCAGTCGGCGCCCTGCAGGTCCTGCCCCACGCCGTGGTGCCCGCAGCCGCACGCGGCATCATGCTGATGCGCCGGCCTCAGGGCGCGTATCCTTGTTTTACCCGGCCGCAGGCTTTGCAGCGCGCGACAGATAACGTAAACCCCAAAGGCGGCGATGGTCAGGGCGCTGATCTTCTCGACGTACCAGCGGCTGGCGCTGAGATCGCCGGCGGCCAGATTCAGCCCCACCGCGAGAATATAGACAAACAGGATGGCGCTCACGCCCTGCAGCAGGCTGCCGAGAAAAGGCACCACCCGCGCCGCGGTCAGGCTCTCCTGGTTGGTGCTCAGGTAAGTAGTGACGATAAACTTACCGTGGCCCGGTCCGATAGCGTGCAGCACGCCGTAAAGAAATGCGCCCACCAGCAGCCAGACGCCGCCGCTGTACTGATGGTTGTTCAGCAGCAAAAGGTACATCACCAGATAGCGATGCAGGGTAATTTGCGTGGCGAGGCACCACTGGAGAAAGTCGCTCCAGTGGCTGTGCAAGGTGACGCCGGCGGCCAGCAGAAGAAGGCCGCCGCTCCCGGCGACCAGCAGGCGCCAGTCGCGCTGCGCAATCGGAATCATCATCGTTATGCCATGGTGAAAAGAGATGAACCACCGGACGACAATCTCATGCCCGGCGAACAATAGTGCCTGTTTTCAAGGATGGATGATTTATCGGCGTTTTTCTCGTCAATGCTCGAGGTCACAAGGCTCCGCATTATCAGCATCAGCGGGCTCCTGTACCTACCCTCTGCCCTATCTTTGCACAAAGCACTTTACTCTCTTCAGCATACCACAGACGTTTGTTTTTAATGCTGGCACCCTGAATAACATATAAGAGCAGTCGTTACACGCCTAAAAACCGATAAAAATAAATCAGTTATCGCTATCCCGGCTCTTTATGTACTTTATCATCCTGCGCATCAGGCACGAATATTCATTAACTGCTATTTATTTAATACATGCATTAACAGGACCACTCCGATGAAAAGATGTTTACTCGCCCTGGCGTGCGTCGCGCTGCTGACGCCCTCGCTTTCGGCGCAGGCGACCTGGCGCAGCGACCAGCGCCAGGACGCCCGCGATATCCGCCAGGATAGCCGCGAGCAGGGCCGTGAAACCAAGCAAGAGTGCGTCAGCAACAACAATCAAAGCAACGCCAGCTGCCGTCACGATAAGCGGGAAAACCGCCGCGAAGGTCGTCAGGAAGCCCGCGACGAAAAATGGTAAGTCAGCCTGCTCCGGCGAATGTCAGATCGAGGTCTTCTGCCACCGGAGCCTTTCACTCCGCCTGTGACGCCGGACCGTCGCGTCCAGCCCTGCCTGCTCTTTATTCTTAGTTTGCTGCAGAATATTACCCGCAACCGGTCCGCAGTCCATGGCTACTAATACCCACAGCCTGATATCACCGCTACCGCCGATTACCGCCCGCTGCTACCCCTGCACTATTAAGATTAAGCTCAACCCTTTAAATAAGACGTAAAGTGCCCTTACAGAGACAATGGCTATTATCCCCAGGCTTTTTGCAGTATGGTTTAATCACTGTTGTAGTTTTGCAGTGAATGCTATCCAGACGGTTCAAGGTTGTATTCTGTCTGAGAAATTACTCATGCCATTCCCGTCGCTGAGATACGGGCGGCCGGCTGGCTGACGCCGTGCCGCCCCGACAGCCGGGAAATAAATCATGACGGCATTGATGGCCGCCTTGCCGTGGCCGGAAGCCAGTGCCTTCATCATCACGTGGGCATCATCAAGAGGATCAGGGATGTACAGGACGTGGAAACCTCCAGGAAAGATTCGCCAGTTCAACCAGCTAACCCTTTCTTTACCCTTCAGCATGCGGCGTCTTATCGCAGGGGATGGCGATAGCCCATGATACTGCGCGCACCCGTAGCAAATAAAAACGTTATCAGCACGCTGTTTAAAAATAAAAAGGCAGTCGCATTTAACAATGACCTGACGCAGGCCTGGAAAGCGTAATATTTGCCTGCCATAAAAGGGAACACCATGACGAATAACGCCGATATTAAAAAAAGGAACTTCCTGACTCAGAATGAAATCGAGTCGCTACTAAAAGCCGCCGATAGCGGTCCCTACGCCGCACGTAATTATTGCCTGACGCTGCTGTGCTTCATCCATGGTCTGCGCGCCAGCGAGATCTGTCGCCTGCGAATATCCGATATCGACCTTGCTTCCCGCTGCGTTTATATCCATCGGCTAAAAAAGGGGTTCTCGACCACCCACCCTTTGCTGAATAAAGAGATCCACGCCCTAAAGCGCTGGCTGGCCATTCGCAACACCTGGCCGCAGGCCGCCAGCGAGTGGCTGTTTCTCTCCCGCAAATGCAATCCCCTTTCCCGCCAGCAATTCTATCAGATTATCGCCTCTTCTGGCGACCAGGCGGGATTGCCGCTGGAGATCCACCCGCACATGCTGCGTCACTCGTGTGGCTTTGCGTTGGCCAATATGGGTATCGATACCCGCCTGATCCAGGACTATCTCGGACACCGCAATATTCGCCATACCGTCTGGTATACCGCCAGCAACGCGGGACGCTTCTATGGTATCTGGGACAATACGCGCGACAAACAGCGCCTGTCGCTGCTTCAGTAAGCCTGACGCCACGGATGGCGTTGTACCGCGTTGCGGGGAAATTAAATATCAATAAATTAACCCTCGGTTAATTATGATTACTGTTCCCGCAAGTTCTTATTTAATCCTGCGGTCACATCGTTCAATTAACCCTGCATAAATTCAGGTTTTGCCGTGACTATTTATTGTTGGCTAAAAATCCATCCCGCTATTTTTAAAATCTATCGCCTGAAAAAAACCTTTTATTTTATGCACATGCTATGAAACCCGAGCAGATCTATTGTGGCCTTGCTTAAAATCTCTAAAATTAAGAATTATCGCCAGGCGATATTTTGACTGGCTGTAAATATAATATGCTATCTATGCGTGGTTAATCGCCTTCACCTTGTACCGTTCTCGCATTCCGGATCTTTTCCGTCATGGCGTATGGTTTCGCCATGACGACCCCTCACATCTTTTTCAGGAGCAACTATTGTGAACCGACGTCGTTTTCTTACCGCCAAAGAAGTTCAGGCTATGATGCAGGCCGCGCGTCAGGGCGCCACCGGCGAGCGGGACTACTGCCTCATCCTGCTCGCCTTTCGCCACGGGATGCGCATCAGCGAACTGCTGGATCTGCACTATCACGATCTGGATCTACGGGAAGGCCGGGTCAATGTGCGGCGGTTGAAGAACGGTTTTTCGACTATTCACCCGCTGCGCTTTGATGAACGTGAGGCTATTGAGCGCTGGAGTCAGGTCCGCGCCGGCTGGAAAGCGGCGGCCAAAACCGACGCGCTGTTTATCTCCCGTCGCGGTACCCCGCTCTCACGCCAGCAGGCATATCGTATTATTCGCGCCGCCGGGGAAAAGGCAGGTACCGTAACGCAGACCCACCCCCATATGCTGCGTCACGCCTGCGGCTACGAACTGGCGGAAAGAGGGACAGATACCCGTTTGATCCAGGATTATCTCGGTCATCGTAATATTCGACACACGGTGCGCTACACCGCCAGCAATGCGGCGCGTTTTGCCGGAATATGGGAAAGAAATAATCTTATTGGAGAAAACAATGCGGAAGCGGGAATTGATACAACCGATTGAATTTAATTAAAAAAACAAACCGTGAACAGGTCAATTGGGGCCAAACTGTTTATATCATAAAAATGTTTTGACATATTTTGCAACTCACCACGCCATATTTCTGCAAAAAAATTCATAATCATCTGATTTTAAATCATTTTTAAAACATCAATTACGCACTTTTCTCACCCTGACCTCCCGGGGCATCGACGCGCCTTCGCCAGCGGCATCGCTCTTCCTTTCGCACTCCGCCAACAACCACAGATGAAATATCCATATAAACAACATTTCTCAGAACTTAACACCATAAAACAGGCGTAATTAAACGGAAATCAGATCATTTATCTCAACGAGTCAAAATGGCCCCAATTGTCTCATCGGTTGGGCGAAAACTGTGCAGAGCCGGCAGCCGGACCACTCGGCTGAAATCTGAAATGCCTGGAAGGCACAACGGCTGCCAATCCGGTTCGTTATTTCGACATCGTTCAAAGGAAAACAGTATGAAAATCAAAACACTGGCAATGATTGTTGTGTCAGCCCTGTCTCTGAGCTCCGCGGCGGCCCTGGCCGATACCACCACGGTTAACGGCGGGACCGTCCATTTTAAAGGGGAAGTCGTTAACGCGGCCTGTGCGGTGGATGCCGGCTCTATCGATCAAACCGTTCAGTTGGGCCAGGTGCGTTCCGCGAAGCTGGCCACGGCGGGGAGCACCAGTTCGTCCGTCGGTTTCAACATTCAGCTGGATGATTGCGACACCACGGTAGCAACCAAAGCGTCCGTCGCCTTCGCCGGTACGGCTATCGACAGCAGCAATACCACCGTTCTGGCGCTGCAAAACTCTGCCGCCGGCAGCGCGACCAACGTCGGCGTACAGATCCTCGACAACACCGGCACGCCGCTGGCGCTGGACGGCGCCACCTTCAGCGCAGCCACCACCCTGAATGACGGCACCAACATCATTCCGTTCCAGGCGCGTTACTACGCCACTGGCACCGCGACCGCCGGTATCGCGAACGCGGACGCCACCTTCAAAGTGCAGTACGAGTAAGGCAACCATCAGGCAAGGAAGCCATCCGGGCCAGGAGGGCCCACGCTTAATTTTGCAACCGGGGTGAAACGATGCAGGGAATGAAATCGGGTCTGCTACTGCTGCTGCCTCCGCTGGCGCTGGCCGGTAATCAGTGGAACGTCACGCTGCCGGGAGGGAGCATGCGCTTTCAGGGCCTGATCATGGCCAGTTCCTGCCGCGTTGAAGCCGGCGATCGGCAGATGACGGTCAATCTGGGACAGATCAGCAGTAACCGATTTCACGACGTGGGCGAAGACAGCAACCCGATCCCTTTCGCGATTCATTTACAGGATTGCAGTACGGCGGTCAGCCAGCATGTCGGGGTGGCATTTCACGGCGTGGCTGACGGCAAAAACCCCGATGTGCTGTCGGTGGGCGAAGGCCCGGGGATCGCCAGCGGGATCGGCATTGCGCTGTTCGACAGTCAGGGCCAGCAATTGCCCCTCAATCGTCCACCGGATCGCTGGGTGCCGCTCTACCGCGGACCGACGACGCTAAATTTCGTCGCCAAATATCGGGCGACCGGACGCCAGGTCACCGGCGGGGCGGCCAACGCCCAGGCCTGGTTCTCATTAACCTATCAGTAATCAACCCGCAGACCAGCAGGACAACACCGTGAGCAGGCAAGGAGATAATGTGAGAAAAACGGCAACGACGATACGCGGCATACTGACGGGATGTGCGCTTTTCGCCGCCGGCGCGTTGAGCGCCAGCGCGCACGCGGGCGTCGCGCTGGGCGCGACCCGGGTCATCTACCCGGCGGGTCAGAAACAGGTCCAGCTGGCGGTCACCAATAACGACGACAACAGCACCTGGCTTATTCAGTCATGGGTGGAAAATGCCGATGGGCAGCGAGACGGCCGGTTTGTTATCACTCCCCCCCTGTTTGCCATGCAGGGCAAAAAAGAGAACACCCTGCGCATTATCGACGCGACCAATAACCAGCTGCCGCAGGATCGGGAAAGCCTGTTCTGGATGAACGTGAAGGCCATTCCTTCAATGGATAAATCGAAGCTCAGCGACAACACCCTCCAGTTGGCGATTATCAGCCGCATCAAGCTCTACTACCGACCGGCAAAACTGGCCCTGCCCCCGGATCAGGCGCCGGACAAGCTGACCTTTAGCCGCAACGGATCGTCGCTAACGCTGACTAATCCCACCCCCTATTACCTGACGGTGACCGAACTGAACGCCGGAACGCGCATTCTGGAAAACGCCCTGGTGCCGCCGATGGGCAAAACCAGCGTCAAGCTGCCCGCGGATGCCGGCAGCACCATCACCTATCGCACCATTAACGATTACGGCGCGCTGACGCCGAAAATGAATGGCGTACTGCGTTAACTCTGGTGTGCCCCGCCGCGCGGGCCACGCTGCGCATGACCAGAAGCACTGACTGCCGGGCAACGTCGGACCGGAGGGATTATGTCACATCGAAAATATGGACTGGACCGTGGAGGTCGCCGAAGCGCCCGGCGCCTGATTACGCCGGCGCTGACGCTGTGGCTCTGCTCGCAGCCGTTTGCCGCGCAGGCGGACCTCTATTTTAACCCCCGCTTTTTAGCTGACGATCCGGCGGCGGTGGCAGACCTGTCGGGATTTGAAAAAGGCCAGGAGGTCCCGCCGGGCACCTATCGCGTCGATATTTACCTCAATAACGGCTATATGACTACCCGGGACGTTACTTTCCAGGCCGATGCGCAGGGCCATGGCCTGTCGCCCTGCCTGACCCGCGGCCAGCTGGCGAGCATGGGGGTGGATACCGGACGGGTGACGGGCATGGCGGCCCTGGACAGTAAGGCCTGCGTGCCGCTAACGACGCTCATCAGCGAAGCCACCACCCGCTTCGATGTCGGCCAGCAGCGCCTGTATCTCACCGTACCCCAGGCGTTTATGGGCAGCCACGCCCGCGGCTATATTCCGCCGGAGCTATGGGATAACGGCATCACCGCCGGGCTGATTAACTATAACTTCACCGGCAATAACGTTCATAACGCCACCGGGGGGAACAGCCGTTACGCCTATCTGAATCTGCAGAGCGGGCTGAACCTCGGCGCCTGGCGCCTGCGCGATAACAGCACCTGGAGTTACAGCAGCGGCGGCAGCGCCTCATCCAATGAGAACCGCTGGCAGCACGTCAACAGCTGGCTTGAGCGGGACATCATTCCCCTGCGGTCGCGGCTTACCCTCGGGGATAGCTACACCAACGGCGATGTCTTCGACGGGATCAACTTCCGCGGCGCGCAGCTGGCCTCCGATGACAATATGCTGCCGGACAGCCAGAAAGGCTTCGCGCCGGTGATCCACGGGATCGCCCGCGGCACCGCGCAGGTGTCAGTCAAACAAAACGGCTACGAAATCTACCAGAGCACGGTGCCGCCGGGGCCGTTTACCATCGACGATCTCTACGCCGCGGGCAACGGCGGCGATCTGCAGGTCACCATTAAAGAAGCGGATGGCACCCGCCAGGTCTTCAGCGTGCCCTGGTCAACGGTGCCGGTGCTGCAGCGCGAAGGCCATACCCGCTTCGCCCTCTCCGCCGGGGAGTACCGCAGCGGCAACAGCCAGCAGGAAACGCCCGATTTTTTCCAGAGCACGGCCATGCATGGCCTGCCGGCCGGCTGGACCCTGTACGGCGGCGCCCAGCTGGCGGACCGCTATCGCGCCTTTAACCTCGGGGTGGGGAAAAACATGGGCTATTTCGGCGCCTTGTCGCTGGATATCACCCAGGCCAACGCCACCCTGCCTGACGACAGCGAGCATCAGGGACAGTCGGTGCGCTTTCTCTATAACAAGTCACTGGATGAGACCGGCACCAACCTGCAGCTGGTGGGCTACCGCTACTCCACCCGCGGCTACTATAACTTTGCCGATACCACCTACCGCCGGATGAGCGGCTACAGCGTGGAAACTCAGGACGGGGTTATCCAGGTGAAACCCAAATTTACCGACTACTACAATCTGGCTTACAGCAAACGCGGCAAGGTGCAACTGAGCGTGACCCAACAGCTGGGGCGCACCGCCACCCTCTATCTGAGCGGCAGCCACCAGACTTACTGGGGCACCGACGATGCCGATGAGCAACTGCAGGCCGGCCTCAACGCCGCCGTAGACGATATCAACTGGTCGCTAAGCTACAGCCTGACGAAAAACGCCTGGCAGCAGGGACGCGATCAGATGCTGGCGGTTAACGTCAATATCCCCTTCAGCCACTGGCTGCGCTCCGATAGCCGTTCGGTGTGGCGGCACGCCAGCGCCAGCTACAGCCTGTCGCACGATCTCAATGGCCGCATGACCAATCTGGCGGGCCTGTACGGCACCCTGCTGGATGACAACAACCTCAGCTATAGCGTGCAAACCGGCTATGCCGGCGGCGGCAACGGCGACAACGGGAGCACCGGCTATACCGCGCTCAACTACCGCGGCGGCTACGGCAACGCCAACGTCGGCTACAGCCGCAGCGATGGCTTTAAACAGCTTTACTACGGGGTCAGCGGCGGCGTGCTGGCGCACGCCAACGGCATCACCTTGAGCCAGCCGCTGAACGATACCGTGGTGCTGGTGAAAGCCCCCGGCGCCGGCGGCGTGAAGGTGGAAAACCAGACCGGGGTACGCACCGACTGGCGCGGATATGCCGTCCTGCCGTATGCCACCGAGTATCGCGAAAACCGGGTCGCGCTGGACACCAATACCCTGGCGGACAATGTCGACCTTGACGATGCGGTGGTCAGCGTGGTGCCTACTCATGGGGCGATCGTCCGCGCCAGCTTTAACGCCCAGGTGGGGATGAAGATCCTGATGACGCTGACCCATCGCGGCAAACCGGTGCCGTTTGGCGCCCTCGCCACCAGCGACAGCAACCGGAGCGGCAGCATCGTCGCGGATAACGGTCAGGTCTACCTCAGCGGGATGCCGCTGGCGGGTAAGGTGCGGGTGAAATGGGGCGATGGCGCCGACGCCCAGTGCGTGGCCGATTATCGTCTGCCGCCGGAGAGCCGGCAGCAGGCGCTCAGCCAGCTGTCCGTCGCGTGTCGCTAAGGAGATGATGATGAGAACACCGCAGTATCTGCTGGGCGCCCTGCTCACGCTGGCCGCGCCGCTGGCCTTCGCTGCCGACAGCACGATCGCCATCAGCGGCTATGTGCGCGACAACGCCTGCGCGGTGGCCGGAGAGTCGAAGGAGTTCACCGTCGATTTGCAGGACAACGCCGCGAAGCAGTTTTACGCCGTCGGGGCGACGACCCCGCCGGTGCCGTTCCGTATCGTGCTGTCGCCCTGCGGCACTTCCGTCACCGCGGTGAAGGTCGGCTTCACCGGCGTGGCGGACAGCGTCAATACCAGCCTGTTAAAACTCGACGCCGGCGCCTCGGCGGCGGCGGGAATGGGGGTGGAGATTCTCGACCAGCAGCAGTCCCGGCTGCCCGTCAATGCCCCGTCGTCAGCCATCGCCTGGACCACGCTGACGCCGGGCCAGACCAACATCCTGAACTTTTACGCCCGTCTGATGGCCACTCAGGCGCCCGTCACCGCCGGGCATGTCAATGCGACAGCGACATTCACCCTGGAATTTCAGTAAGCGGAGGCTGCAATGAAATGGACCCACGTGGGCTGGCTGCTGGCCGGCCTGTTAACCGCGAGCCCTTCCCTGCGGGCGGCCGATGTCACCCTCACCGTCAACGGGAAGGTGGTGGCCAGACCCTGCACGGTCTCCACCGTCAATGCCACCGTCGAGCTGGGCGATCTTTACACCTTCAGCCTGATCGGCGCGGGCTCGGCATCGGCCTGGCACAGCGTGGCGCTGGATCTCAGCAACTGCCCCGTCGGTACCTCACGGGTGAAGGCCACCTTCAGCGGGACCGCGGACAGCACCGGCTATTACAAAAACCAGGGGACGGCAGGCAATATTCAGCTCGAACTGCAGAGCGAGGACGGCGCCACGCTGAACAACGGCAGCAGCCAGTCGGTACAGGTGGATGAGGCCAGCCAGTCCGCCCGCTTCCCGCTGCAGGTCAGGGCCCTGTCGGTCAACGGCGGCGCCACGCAAGGCACCATTCAGGCGGTGATTAACGTCACCTATACCTACGCCTGAGCCAGGAGAGCATCATGATGAAAAAAATTATCCCTCTGTTCACCACCCTGTTGCTGCTGGGCTGGTCGATAAACGCCTGGTCCTTCGCCTGCAAAACGGCCACCGGCGCGACGATCCCCATCGGCGGCGGTTCAGCCAACGTCTACGTTAACCTGACCCCGGCGGTCAACGTCGGGCAAAACCTGGTGGTCGACCTCTCCACGCAGATTTTTTGCCATAACGACTATCCGGAAACGATCACTGACTACGTGACCCTGCAGCGCGGATCCGCCTATGGCGGCGTGCTGTCGAGTTTCTCTGGCACCGTGAAATATAACGGCACCTCTTACCCCTTCCCGACCACCACGGAAACGGCGCGGGTGATTTACGATTCACGGACCGATAAGCCCTGGCCCGCCGTCCTGTATCTGACGCCGGTCAGCACCGCCGGCGGGGTGGCGATCGCCGCAGGATCGTTAATCGCGGTGCTGATCCTGCATCAGACCAACAACTACAATAGCGACTCCTTCCAGTTCATCTGGAACATCTACGCCAATAACGACGTGGTGGTCCCCACCGGCGGCTGCGATGTCTCTGCCCGCGATGTCACCGTTACTCTCCCCGACTACCCGGGCTCCATGGCCGTGCCGCTCACCGTGCACTGCGCGCAGAGCCAGCAGCTGGGGTATTACCTCTCCGGCGCCACCGCGGACAGCGCCCACGCGATCTTCACGAACACCGCCTCCGCCTCGCCGGCGCAGGGGATAGGCGTCCAGCTTACCCGCAACGGCAGCGCCGTGCCGGCGAACAGCACGGTCTCGCTGGGCACCGTCGGAACCTCGCCGGTCAATCTCGGCCTGACGGCGACCTACGCCCGGACCACAGGCCAGGTCACCGCCGGTAATGTGCAGTCGATCATCGGCATTACCTTTGTCTATCAATGATGACCGATGACATCCTCTCTTCCTGCTCGCTGGCCGCCCGGGGGTTGAACCAGCGGATGCTGAACGCGGCGAAGCGGCTGGCGGGGGTAAAAAGCGGGTGAAATATCACCCGCATATGGCCCCTCGCTTTCCGCACAGGTAGCCGCCTCGTTCATCAGCAAACTCACGGTCGGCGTTTGAACAGGCATGGGGGGAAGCGATGAGTGACTAAAGGCGCGGATGCGCTGGCGAGTGAAAAGCGCACCGGTTTACACCGGTGCCGGTACGTCAGGCGCGAATATCGTCGTATTCGCGGGTGTTATCGAATTCATGTTTGGCAAACGGGCAGAGTGGAATAATCTTCCGCTGCTCCTGGCGCATTTTTTCCACCACCTTCGCCACCAGCTGTTTCCCCACGCCCTGGCCTTTCAGGCTGGGATCGACATCGGTATGTTCGATAATGCTGAGGTGTTCGCCGGTGGGAACAAAAACAATCTCCGCGACCTGGTTACCCTGCGCGTCGTTAACATAAAATTTGTTGTGCCCTTCCAGTATTTCCATCTTCTCCTCGCTTATTTATGACGATATTGCAGAGCGCCGCTCGGGCAGGTATCGATCACCTTCACCACCGTCGCGACATCCACTTCATCCGGGATGATCCACGGCTTACGCTTGAGATTGAACAGCTTCGCGCTGCCGCGCACGCAGTTCCCGGAATGCTGACAGATCGCCGTATTAAAGTAGACGTCGATTTTCTCCCCGGTGTAGGCCCGGTAGCCGGCTTCCAGTAATTCCTTATCCATGACATTGCCTCGGTCTTGTTTTATGACTTTCAGGCTAAGCATAGTCCTCCCCGTGACGGCTGACTATGCGCAAGTCGGTAATGGGCGTCAGGAGAAGGATTTGGCGCATCCTCCCGCTCTTCCGGCGCGCACGGATCCCGCAGTCAACGAACGGTTGACTTTCATTCCCGCAACGAGGCGATTACACTCATGACACACTGGTAAGAGCACTCAGGGATGTTCCATTGAATCATATTGCCACCATAGCCCGCCCAGCGCGGCTACTGCTCGTCTTGCCGCTCACCGGCTGCTCACTCTCACCAGCGATCCCGGTATTGGGCGCCGCGTTCCCCGGCTGGTTTTTCTGCTTGTTGGGCGGCGCGTTTTTACTCATCCCCTGCCATATCCTGATTACCCGTAACGGCTGGCAGCCGCGCTTTTCTCCCCTGGTCTTCAGCTATGTCGCGCTGATGTTCCTGTTCGCCACGCTGCTGTGGTTTCTGTTTTTTGTTCACTGATCGCTTATGACTACTTCCCGCACTCCCCTGTTACGCAAGAAATGGCCTCTGCTGGCGCTGGTCCTCGCCGCCATCCTGGCGCTGATCCTGGTTATCTGGCAGTTGCAAACGTCGCCGGAGACCAATGACGCCTATGTCTATGCCGATACCATCGATGTGGTGCCCGAGGTCAGCGGACGCATCGTGGAGATGCCCATCCGCGATAACCAGCGGGTGAAAAAAGGCGATCTGCTGTTCCGCATCGACCCCCGTCCCTATCAGGCGATGCTCGATGACGCGAAAGCCAGGCTGACGACCCTCGACGCGCAGATTATGCTGACCCAGCGCACCATCAAAGCGCAGGAGTATAACGCCCAGTCGGTAGCGGCCGCCGTCGAGCGCGCCAGAGCGCTGGTCAAGCAGACCACCTCCACGCGCATCCGCCTTGAACCGCTGGTGCCGCAGGGGTTTGCCTCGCAGGAAGATCTCGATCAGGCGCGCACCGCCGAGAAAGCGGCGCGGGCGGAGCTGGAAGCCACGCTGCTGCAGGCCAGACAGGCCTCGGCGGCCGTGACCGGCGTGGATGCCATGGTGGCGCAACGCGCCGGGATCCTGGCGCAAATCGCCCTCGCCGAACTGCATCTGGAATTTACCGAAGTGCGCGCGCCGTTCAACGGCGTGGTAGTGGCGCTGAAAACCACCGTCGGCCAGTACGCCTCGGCGCTGAAGCCGGTCTTCACCCTGCTGGATGACGACCGCTGGTATGTGATCGCGAACTTCCGCGAGACCGATCTGAACAACGTGCGCCCCGGCGTGGCGGCGCGGATCACCGTGATGACCAACCACAACCGGACCTTTAACGGGGTGGTCGATTCGGTCGGCTCCGGGGTCCTGCCCGAAGGCGGGAGCGTCATCGAAGGCCTGCCGCTGATCCAGAAAAGCATTAACTGGGTCCACGTCTCGCAGCGCTTCCCGGTGAAAATCGCCGTCAGCGATCCCGATCCGGCTCTGTTCCGCATGGGCGCCTCGGCCAGCGCCGTGCTGCAGCCGTAGCCGGGCGACGCGATGTTTCCTCTCGCCCATTTTTTACGCCAGGAACTGCGCGACGCGCCGGGACGCGCCAGCTACACGCTGCGCCTGACGCTGAGCTGTGCGGTGCTCATCACCCTGTTCATGACCCTGCAGATCCCCTTCCTGGCCGTCGCGCTGATCGTCGTGTTCTACGTCAGCCAGCCTAACGTGTTGATGATTAAGTTAGTCAGCGTGGTCTTTTTTGTCACCGTCAGCGTGGCGCTCGGCGGCGTGCTGCTGATCATCAAGTGGACCTATGACTACCCGCTGATCCGCCTGGCGGCCTCCGTGGCGCTCTTTTTCTGCGCCATCTATCTGATGCGGGTGCTGGGCAAGCTGGGACTGGCCTTTTTCGTGGTGGCGCTGGCGGTGATTTACGCCCAAACCTTCCCGTCGATGACCAGCCAGAGCGAGATCCTGGTGCGGCTGCTGCTCTGGCTGTGGGTGGCGATTAACACCGCGATCCTTGTCACCCTGCTGGTCAACGCCTGTTTTCAGCAGGCCTTTCCCGGCAACCAGTTTAAGGCGCGTCTGGCGGAGATGCTGCAGTCGGTCGCCAGCCGGCTGGCGACCCCGGGCGGAGAAACGCCACCGACCTTCGGCGAGACCGCCGCGCAGTTCAACCAGCTGCAGTCGCTGTTCGCCCAGGCCTGCCGGGCGACGCCGGAGATCGCCGCCGATCCGCAGGCCTGGCGCTCGCGGCTGGCCGCCACCCTGCGCTGCTACCAGCTGGCGGCGCTGCTGCAAGCGGACGAGGCCGATAGCGACGATCGCCTGCTGCTGTCGCAGGCGGTACTGCAGCTGAAGAGCGCCCTTAGCGAGGGGCCGTTTGACGGCGCCATTCCCCCCCTGGCGCTCAGCGGCCGCGGCGCCAATCGCGCCGTTCTGCAGGAGATGGCAGCCCTTCTGCAGCAGCTGGCCCAGGGTGAGCCGGTGGCCCTGCCGCAGGGCGAGGTGGAAAAACCGCCTCTGCTGGCGCCGGACGCCTGGCGCAACCCGGCTTATCTCCATTTTGCGCTCAAGACCCTGCTGGCGACGCTAATCTGCTATGTCTTCTATACCGCTGCCGACTGGCAGGGGCTGCACACCATTATGCTGAGCTGCGTGATCGTCGCCCAGCCCGGGCTGGGCGCCACGATGCAGAAGACGTGGCTGCGCATCGGCGGCGCGCTGCTCGCCACTCTGCTGGCGCTGCTGTTAATCGTCTTTGTCCAGCCCTGGACCGACTCGCTGTCGGGGCTGCTGGCGATGTCCCTGCCGGTGCTGGCGCTGGCGGCCTGGATTGCCGCCGGCTCGGAGCGTATCGCCTACGCCGGGATCCAGATTGGTTTCACTTTTGCGCTGGCCTTCCTCAGCTGGTTTGGTCCGCTGACAAACCTCACCGAGCTGCGGGACCGGGTGCTGGGCATTCTGCTCGGGGTGCTGGTCTCCTCCATTGTCCATTTGTATCTCTGGCCGGACAGCGAAGCGCCGCAGCTGAAATCGCGCCTCGCCGGACTCTATCGCCGGCTGGCGGACTGCCTCGCCGCCCCGCACGATGCGGTGCCGCTGGCCCCTCTGTTTGTCGCCTTCACCGACAGCGAAGCGCTGATCCATCGGGTTCGCGCCGAACCGCTGGGTACGTATGCCCACCCCTGGCCCCAGGCGAAAGACTGGCCGATGCGCGCCACCCTCGCCCGGGCCGAGGAGATCGCCAGCCTCAGCGAAGGGTACCGGCTCAACGCCGCGCCGGGAGACCCGACCCTGACCCGCTGCGCCGAACAGCTGCGGCGCTACGCCGAACGTATCGAACAGGAGGCGACAGCGCCTGCCGAGCAGCTGGCCGCCGACCTGACTAACCCCTTTGGCCCGGCGCTGGCCGCCGCGCTGGCCGCCCTGCCCGACTGGGGCCCGACACCGATAGCGACTGAGCAACAGGCTAAAACGTCATGATGATCCTTCCTTTCTCCGCGCGGCTGCGCGGCACTCTCCTTACCCTGACGCTGACGCTGCTCAGCGGCTGCGCGCTGATCCAGGACGAGCCAGCCCAGGTCGCCATCGTCAATCCGCAGCAGGCCCAGCTGGCGCAGGTGATCCACCTGGCGAATAGCGACTGGCCGGCAGCCCGCTGGTGGGAGGCCTATGAGGATCCTCAGCTCAACATGCTGATCAACCGGGCGCTGCAGAACTCGCCGACCATGCAGGCCGCCCGGCTGCGCATCTCTCAGTCGCAGTCCACGGTGGAACTCGCCCAGTCGGCGATGGGCCTGCAGGCCACCGCCGTCGCGGCGCAAAACCGCCTGCGGATCACCGACAAATCCTTTAGCTGGCCCTACTCCTACTCCCTGCCGGTGGATAAGAACGGTCCCTGGTATACGCTGAACACCGTTGGCGTCGGGGCGCAGCTGAATATCGATCTCTGGGGAGCCGATCGCGCCCGGGTTGCCGCCGCCATTGGCGAGAAAAACGCCCGGCTGGCGGAGACCGCCGGCATTGAGCTCGACATCGCCAGCAGCGTGGCGCAGCTCTATTTCGCCATGCAGGCGACGTTCCAGAAAATCGCGCTGCTGCAGGACCTGGAAGGTATTGCCCAGTTCTCGGTGGCGGCCCACGAGCACCGGACCCAACGCGGCGTGGAAGACAGTGTGGATGTGGCCAACGCCCAGGCCGAACAGCTCGCCGCCCGCCAGCAGATCATCAGCGCCGAGGGGACGCTGACCCAGTATCGTGAAACCCTGCGGGCGCTGATCGGCGCCGATGCGCAGAGCATGCCGGCGATCCATCCGGTGGCGCTGCCTGCGCTCCAGGAGACGCTGCCGCCGTCGCTCTCTTTCGAGCTGCTGGCCCGCCGCCCGGACCTGCAGGCGCTGCGCGGGTATGTGACCGCCTCCCTGAGCCAGGTCGACGCGGCGAAAGCGGCGTTTTATCCTCATTTTGATATCAAAGCGTTCTGGGGCTATAACGCCCTGAGCGTCGGGGATCTGTTTAAGTCTTCTTTCCAGCAGATCAACCTGCTGCCTGGGCTCTATCTGCCGATCTTCGACGGCGGTCGTCTGAACGCCAATCTGCAGTCGGTGCGCACCGCCAGCAATATTCTGATCAAACAGTACAACCAGGCGGTACTGGACGCGGTTCGCGATGTCGCCATCAGCTCCAGCCAGCTTAACGACCTGAATCAGCAGCGCGCGCTGCAGCAGCTGAAGGTCACCGCGGCGCAGACCACCACCGACAGCGCTCGCGCCCATTATCAGCGCGGCCTGCTCAGCCGCTACGCCGCCGAAGAGGCCCGGCGGGCGGTCCTTGCCCAGCAGCTGTTGCTGCTGGATATTGAGGCCCAGCGGTTGAGCACCGACATTACCCTGATCAAAGCCCTGGGCGGCGGCTACCGCGGCCAGTAACAAAAATGCCTTCCCCGGTGGGGAAGGCATTAAACCCTCTTCATGGATTGCCCGGCGGCGCTGCGCTTGCGCGGGCCTACAGCCAACCGCATAACGGTTTGATATTGCCGTCTTTCGTAGGCCGGGTAAGGCGAAAGCCGCCACCCGGCAGAAATGCGGGCACAATAATGAAACAGGTTTGTCATCAGCCAGAATGCCTTCCCCGGTGGGGAAGGCATTAAACAGAAGACGCGGTGTTGCTGCGCGGCGATTACACCAGGGCGCGCAGCTCTTCCCGCATGTAGGTGGAAAAGAATTCCGGATGCTTAATCACCAGCCGTTCGCCGGCGGCGACCCGTTCAGCCCACTCCGCCACTTTGTCGGTAAACCCGGCGCTCCAGCCTTGCTGCTGACCGCGCTCAGCGACGTCGGCCGGGCTGGCTGGCACGCCCAGCTCTTTCAAATATTTGAGAATTCCCTTCGCGGTACTTTCATCCATAGACTGTGGTACTGGCTCAGACGTATTCATACCACCAATGAAATCCAATGCTTTATCAATGACTGCTGGCATAGGTGTGTCCTTATATTAACCACATAGTAAACCTGACTACACTATGGACCGGAAAGCGACGTGATTTCAAAGAACACGCTCACGTTATGGGACATCGCGCATTCAGAAAAGGGGATTTTGCACTGCCGGGGCGGGGGTTGGACAAAAAACAAGCCGGTCCCGCGGGACCGGCCTGAGGATCGCGTCAGGCGTTGCTGACGGATTTTTGCGCACCGCTGGACTGACTGTTCTCCAGCATCCGGCGGACCGGGACAATCAGCACGGCCAGCACGGCGGCGCAGATCAGCAGCGCGATGGAGCAGCGGGCGAAGAGGTCCGGCAGCAGCGACAGCTGATCGGCCTTCACGTGACCGCCAATCAGGCCCGCCGCCAGGTTACCCAGCGCGCTGGCGCAGAACCACAGCCCCATCATCTGGCCGCGCATTCTCTCCGGCGCCAGCAGGGTCATGGTCGCCAGGCCAATCGGGCTCAGGCACAGTTCGCCGAGCGTCAGCATCAGGATGCTGCCCACTAGCCACAGCGGCGACACACCGGCCCCGCCGTTGTTCAGGACGTTCTGCGCCGCCAGCATCATCAGGCCAAAGCCCGCCGCCGCGCACAGGATGCCAATGACGAATTTGGTCATGCTGCCCGGACGAACGTTTTTACGCGCCAGCGCTGGCCACGCCCAGCTGAATACCGGTGCGAGGAGAATGATAAATAAGGCGTTAATCGACTGGAACCAGACCGCGGGGATCTCAAAATCGCCGATCATCCGGTTGGTATAGTCGTTAGCAAACAGGTTAAATGAGGTCGGTTTCTGTTCAAATGCCGACCAGAAAAAGGCCGCCGAAACCAGCAAAATAAAGCACACCAGCAGGCGCGCCCGCTCTTTACGGCTCAGGCCGGCGAAGACGAACAGCCAGATGAAATAGAGCGCTACGGAAGCGGCAATCACATAGACCAGCACGCTGGCCACCGCCACCGGGTTAATCACGATCGTGCCCAGGCTAATGAGCGTGACCAGCACAGCCACTCCCAGCGCCAGCGCCAGCAGCCACGCCCCAACGCCATTCTTTTTCGCCACCGGGCTGTTCCAGGTGGAATCGAGGCCGACCTCTGCGTCATAGCGCTTCATCGACGGCACGGCAAAGACACGGAAAATGATCAGCGCCACCAGCATCCCGATCCCCCCGATGCCGAAGCCCCAGTGCCAGCCATGGGATTTAATCAGCCAGCCGGAGATCAATGGCGCGATAAACGAGCCGATGTTGATCCCCATGTAGAACAACGAGAAACCGCCGTCGCGGCGCGCGTCGCCTTTTTTATACAGAGTGCCGACCATCACCGAGATACAGGTTTTAAACAACCCGGAACCGAGGACGATAAACATCAGGCCGATAAAGAACAGGTCGTTGCCCAGCCATGCCGACAGGGCGATCGACAGGTGCCCGAGGGCGATCAGAATCGAGCCGTACCAGACGGCGCGCTGCTGGCCAAGCCAGTTATCCGCCAGCCAGCCGCCCGGCAGCGCGGCCAGATACATACTGCCGGCAAAAATCCCGACGATCGCCGAGGCGTTCTCCCGCGCCAACCCCATTCCGCCGTCGTAAACCGTCGCCGCCATAAACAGGATCAGTAAGGGGCGGATGCCGTAAAACGAGAAGCGCTCCCACATTTCGGTGAAGAACAGGGAGCCCAGCGGATAAGGATGGCCGAAAAAGGTACGGCTTTCGTTTTTATTAACAGAGGAATGCATAAATTCTCCAGATAAGGTGCGCCGCAGCGCAAGTTAACCGTATAAAGCGGGCTGACGATTTATAATTTGTTTGTCTTAACATCAGAAGCGATCATTTTTAACCATTTGATAACCATGCAGTGGTTTTGTCCAGCCCCTTACCTTCCCTTTTTAGATGAAAAGTCGACAAACATCTAGTTTTATAGATTTAATGTTCGCAAAAGCGCAAACGGCGTTGACATTATTCCATTGTAAAGAATACATAATTTTATTTATTAAAAACAGTAAGTTGATTGAGTAACAAAAGACAAAAACCGTCGGTGCAGGCAGGGCATATAACGACAGGAAAAGTAAGGGAAACGGGGCTGAGGAGGCAGAAATAGCGCTAAGGGAGAATATTGTTCAGCCATCCAGGTGTTTCACACCCGGAGAGCCTCCCGCGAGGCAGGATGCACATGGCTTGCCGGCTGCTACAGCCGGCGCCATTTTGCGCGCTATTTCACACGCTGCCCCGTCCGATCAATGACGCGCTCACCGTCTTCCTTCACGAAGGCGCCTTTTTGCGGCGCCGTCAGGATCTCCAGCACCACCTCTGACGGGCGGCAGAGCCGGGTGCCCCGCGGCGTCACCACGATCGGACGGTTGATCAGGATCGGATGCTGGAGCATAAAGTCGATTAACTGGTCATCTGTAAACCGGTCTTCCGCCAGGCCCAGCGCATCGTAGGGTTCGACGTTTTGCCGCAGCAGCGCCCGCACCGGGATCGCCATCGCGGCGATCAGCTGGCGTAGTTCATCACGCGACGGCGGCGTCTCCAGATAATAGATAATGGTGGGCTCAGCGCCGCTGTTGCGGATCAGCGCCAGGGTATTACGCGAGGTGCCGCATTCAGGGTTATGGTAAATGGTGATGCTCATAGCACGTTCTCATGGCTGATTGAAGGAGAGACGCAGCGCCAGCGCGGCCAGCGTTACCAGCAGCACCGGCAGGGTCATGATGATGCCGCAGCGGAAATAATACCCCCAACCGATGGTGATGTGCTTCTGCGTCAGCACATGCAGCCAGAGCAGCGTGGCCAGGCTACCAATCGGCGTGATTTTGGGCCCCAGATCGCAGCCGATGACGTTGGCATATATCATGGCCTCTTTGATCGTCCCTGTTGCCGCGCTGCCATCGATCGACAAGGCGCCGACCAGCACGCTGGGCATATTATTCATGATCGAAGAGAGGAAGGCCGACAGGATACCGGTGCCCAGCGTCGCGGCCCAGAGCCCGCGCTCCGCCAGCATGTTCAGCACCGTGGTCAGATAATCCGTTAATCCGGCGTTTCGCAGGCCATACACCACCAGATACATCCCCAGCGAGAAGATCACAATCTGCCATGGGGCGCCGCGCAGCACCTTGCCGGTGTTTATCACCCGCCCGCGCTTCGCGACAGCAAACAGGATCCCCGCTCCCGGCGCCGCGATGGCGCTGACCGGGATCCCCAGCGGGTCAAGAACGAAAAAGCCGACCAGCAACAACAGCAGCACGCCCCAGCCGGTGCGGAACGTCGCCGTATCTTTTATCGCCGTGGCCGGTGCTTTCAGTAACGCCATATCCCAGGCCGGCGGGATATCCTTGCGAAAGAACAGGTGCAGCATCGCCAGGGTGGAGAGGATCGCCGCGAGATCGACCGGTACCATCACCGAAGCGTACTCCCTGAAGCCAATGGCAAAGAAATCTGCCGAAACGATATTCACCAGATTCGACACCACCAGCGGCAGGCTGGCGGTATCGGCAATAAACCCGGCTGCCATGACAAAGGCCAGCATCGTTCCCTTACTGAACCCCAGCGCCCGCAGCATGGCAATTACGATGGGCGTGAGGATCAGCGCCGCGCCGTCGTTGGCAAACAGCGCCGCCACCGCCGCGCCGAGCAGGATAATCCAGGTAAACAACAGACGACCCCGCCCTCTTCCCCAGCGGGAAACGTGTAGCGCGGCCCATTCAAAAAAGCCGGACTCGTCGAGCAGCAGGCTGATAATGATCACGGCGATAAACGTGGCGGTGGCATTCCAGACGATATGCCACACCACCGGGATATCGGCTATCTGTATTCCACCGGTGACCAGCGCCAGCGCCGCGCCAAAGGCCGCGCTCCAGCCGATCCCTAACCCACGCGGCTGCCAGATCACCAGTACCAGGGTCAGGACAAAAATCGCACCTGCAAGCAACATCGTTCCCCCACCAATCACATTCGAAAAATCATATATGTTAAGATAAATTTTTTACCGACAACCCGGCCCGCCAGCCAGTCTGCTGACCATCAGCCGCACCTCGTCCTGCTGACTTAGCCAGACCTGCTCAATCACCTGCGCCGCCCAGGCCGGCATCTGCGGAGAGAGGCGATAATGGACCCACTTACCCTGTTTTCGATCCAGCAGCAGCCCGCTCTCCCGCAGCATTGCCAGATGGCGGGAGATCTTGGGCTGGGACTGGGCGAGTGCCGTACAGAGATCGCACACGCACAGCTCTCCCCGCGCCTTGAGCAACAGCACGATCCCCAGCCGGGTTTCATCGGCGAGGTTTTTGAACAGTTGCAGGGGCAATAAAGACATGGTTTCTCCTCAAGCGTGACGGACAGCATACGGGACCACGAACAAAGATCAATACGCATTCGAAAAAACATATGTGTTTTCACAGCCGCGATAAATCTCCACACCGTTGCAACATGTGCCTCCTGCTCAATAGCACGCAAAAATGCCGCGTTTTCTTTTAACCATCATCGAAATGTGTCAGGCTGAAGATCCCATCGGATTGACAGGGTTTTCAGGATGAGTACGATTTATGTGGTTGTTTTAACGTATATAAAACCGCTCGAAGAGATTGACAGCGCGATCCCCGCCCACGTCGAATGGCTCAAAAAAGGCTATGCTGACGGCCTCTTTCTCACCTCCGGCCGCCGTATTCCCCGCACCGGCGGGGTGATTCTGGCGAAATGCGACAGCCGGGAAATTCTGGAATCGCGTCTGAGCCAGGATCCCTTCCAGCAGCTGGGTCTCGCCCATACGGAGATTATCCCCTTTGAGGCCAGCATGGCGTCCCCCGCGCTGCAGTCGCTGTTATAAGCCTGTTCCGGAGGAAACATGCAGCCATCCTTTCACTGGATTAATGAACCAGCCGAGTGGCGCCGCGATGCCGACAGCCTGACGGTGGTCACCGATAAGCATACCGATTTCTGGCGTCATACCTGGTATGGCTTCGAGCGCTTCTCCGGCCATCTTTATGCCGCTGAGGTGGAGGGCGATTTTACCCTGCAGGCAAAAATCTGTGCGGATTTCACCACGCTTTACGACCAGGCCGGGCTGATGATGATGGCGGACGAGCAGACCTGGCTGAAGGCGGGGATTGAATTCAATGACGATGCCCCGGCCATCGGCAGCGTACTGACGCTGAATCACTCCGACTGGGCCACCGGGCTTTTTCCCGGCGACCCACGCACCTTCTGGCTGCGTCTGACCCGCAAAGGCGATGCGTTAAGGCTGCAATATTCGACTGACGGCGAGCGCTGGCCGCTGCTGCGTCTGGGCTACTTTCCGCCAGGCCCGGTGAAAGCCGGCGTCATGTGCTGCTCACCGGAGCGCGGCGGACTGGCGGTTGCGTTTCTGGATATTCAGCTTTCCCCGCCGCTGGACAAGGCGCTGCACGATCTGAGCTGAACGCTAGTGGGAAGACCCGACTTTCTCTGCATCCTGAGGGCCAGGATTGCAGGGTTCGCGGGTGCCGGGCAGGTAAAAATGGCCGTGCTTATCGGGATCGGTGCCGCCCGGGCACCCTGCCCGACCCGAGGAATTATCGCTACTGCCGCCGTCCGAACCGTTGCCGCCGTCGGCGCCCGATATTACCGACTGGCCGTGATGACCATGTGCTGCAGTGGCTGAAAACGCCACCAGCGCGAACACACAGACCATTAAGCGTCTGCCCATTGCTGCCTCTCCCTTAGTGAAATTCCCCGCCCATCGCGTTGACAATGGGATAAGCCGTTGCACCGCGATAAAAAACCGCTTTATCCGCAGGGAGTATAGGGTTAAGGCAGAGGGAAAGACAGGGCCGGCGCCTTCAGACATTTCGCACGCAAAACAGCCTTTATGCCGCGGTATGCGCTATCAGAAAATCAATCAGGGCTTTCACTCTTTCGGACGCTGACATTCACGCGGTCTCCCCGGCGCTGGCACGCTTTGGCCGTGAAGCGATTACCAACGACCTCTGGCAACGTGACGCCCTGTCTGCCCGCGACCGCAGCATCGTGACTGTGGCCATGCTGATTGCCCGCAACCAGCCAGGCGAGCTTAAGCACTATATTGAAGTCGCTCTCGATAGCGGCGTGACGCCAGCGGAAGTATCAGAGATCATTACCCATCTGGCGTTCTACTCAGGTTGGCCCAATGCGATGTCAGCCGTCAGGGTGACCAAAGCGATCTTTGCAGCCCGCGGCATCACGACAGAGGCCCTGCCCGCCGCCTCGCCAACGCTGCTGCCTCTCAATGAACAGGTAGAGAAACAGCGTGCAGACACCGTGGAGAAAAATGTCGGTCCCATTTCGCCTGGCCTGGTTAAATTTACCGCCGACCCGCTGTTTCTCGACCTCTGGCAACGGCCCGCGCTTACGCCCCGCGACAGAAGCCTGGTGACGGTCAGCGCGTTAATCGCCGCCGGACAGAGCGCGCAGATTGGCTACCACCTAAACAGAGCGATGGATAATGGGCTTTCGGCTGAAGAGGCCGGAGAAGTGGTCGCCCAGGCGGCGTTCTACGCGGGATGGCCAAATGCGTTTACCGCTGCTCCTGTGGTCGGTGAGGTGTTGCGATCGCGCGAGAGCAAAGCTGAATAAAAAAGGATAAAGGACAGGAAAGCTGTCCTTTATTTATCGTTAATAGTTAGCTTAAAGGTAGCACGAGGGCTTTCGATTAAATCTCGCGGAAAGGACATAAACGGTCTATCGACGCGTGGAGACTTCGATCGTGAGTCTGTTCACATCGCTCATTGAGAAAATTTCCGTTCCGTATGCCGTCATGAGTCTCATCCTTTGAAAGCCGCGATCGCTGTGGCGAGACTGTAGCGCGGACATGTCTATTTGGTCAGAGATCGCCATCTCAATTCAGCTACTACACTTAATTTATTTTATCTTAAATATCAATGTATTGTGTTGTTAATTTAATATAAGTTGATGTTATAGCAATCGCTATACCGGCTCCTTAGTCATGACTGACCTGGCCACACCGCATATCGCAAGAATTTGCTCTCTCAGCCAGCGGTGACCGGGGTCGCGTTCCATTCTTGGGTGCCACATCTGCGATACCGTAATACGACGGCTTTTGAACGGCAGCTCGAAAACGTGTACCTGGTCCGTTACCTGCTGATTGAGTAAATAGAGTGCGGGTATCATGGCGATAAGATCCGATTCCAACGCCACGGACAGTGCTGTCGGAAATCCCGGTACGACGCTCGCAATTTTACGTTTTGTCCCCAGTTCGGCCAGCGCATCGTCAACGGATCCGTGCAACGCGCCCTCGGGTGACGCTACCACATGGCCCCAGGCGACATAATCACCCACGCCTATTTCTGCCTGCTTAGCCAACGGGTGCCCTTTACGCACGACGCCAACAAACCGATCCTCAAACAGTCGCTGCAGCCGTATTTCTGGCCCCATATTACTCTGAACGCCAATCTCCAGATCAACCAGCCCTTCCCGAAGATAGCGCGAGGTTTTTTCCGGCTTAGGCGCGAAGCGTATACAGACGTCCGGCGCGGCGTCGGCAACCGCTGCGATGAGCGCAGGCCCAAACGCCACCACAAAACCATCGTTTGCCCTGATGGTAAAAAGACGCGCCAGACTTCGCGCGCAGAACGTTTCAGTTGAGGGCTGCAATACTGCCCTGGCATCGTGCACTGCACGCCTGGCGCGATCCCGGGTCGCTTCGGCCCACGGGGTCAGTACCATGTTACGCCCGGCGCGCACCAGGATCGGGTCTCCTGTGACATCGCGTAACCTGCTTAATGTCCGGCTCATGGCCGAGGTGCTGAGGTTCAGACGACGTGCCGCACCTGCGACACTCGCTTCACTCAGCAATATGTCGAGTGCTACCAGCAAATTAAAATCGGGATCAGACATTCCCCTTTCTCCCAGCACATTAAGATAAGGCGTTTGATGCAACAATAAAGTGAAAATAGTGCGCCTTCCGCCCGGTAAAAGCCATCTTTATAGTTTTGTCATCCATACACTCTTCTCAGAGGACAAATGATGACGCTCTTTTCCAGCCAACCCGGCGACGAAGGACTGCCTGGCCCGGCGCGCGCACGGGTGATGGCCGCAATAATGACCACCACCTTAATGGGCGTGTTTGATGGCACCATGATCAACATTGCCCTGCCCTCAATGGCTCAGGATTTGCAGGTACCTGCCGGTATTGCCGTCTGGTTCGCCAACGGGTATCTGCTGGCGGCTGCGATGACGCTGGCGATATTCGCGGCGCTTGCGGCCCGTCTGGGTTATCGCCCCGTATTTCTGGCGGGCCTGACGACCTTTACCCTGACATCACTGGGTTGCGCGCTGGCGAATAAGTCCGAAGTGCTTATCGGTATGCGCGTGCTTCAGGGGATCGGCGGCGCGGCGACGCTGAGTATTGCCCCCGCAATACTCAGGTCCGTATTTCCCGGACGCTTACTTGGCCGCATTCTGGGGTTCCATGCCCTGCTCATTGCCTCCAGCTCCGCTATCGGCCCGGTATTGGGCGGTACGATCCTTCACACCCTGAGCTGGCAATGGCTGTTTGCGATAAACGTTCTTCCCGGCACCCTCGCCTTACTGCTGGCGGTCAGAGCGCTGCCGCGGGATGCGATCCGTATGCAGGCGCCCTTCGACACCGTGGGCGCCATATTGTCGGCGCTGCTGTTGGGTTCGACGATCATGGCGGCGAACAGCCTACAGAACGCTACTTCTCAATTCGGCAGCCTTTGCTGGATGGCTCTCGCTGCGCTGAGCGGCATGGCTTTTATCTGGCAAATCCGCCGCACGGATCATCCCTTACTGCCGCCGAGCATGTTTAAAAATGAACGTTTTACCCTCGCGGCCTTCACGTCAATGGTTGCTTTTGTCAGCCAGGGGATCACCTTTATTGCGCTACCCTTCCTGTTTCAGAGCGAATACGGCTACAGTCCGGTAGTGTCTGCCCTGCTGTTTACGCCGTGGCCGTTAGGGATCGTGCTGATTGCGCCGCATGCAGGCCGTTGGGCGGACACGATATCAGCCCCGGCGATATCCACCCTGGGGCTGGTGATTTTTGTCGTCGGTTTGATCCTGCTGGCGACGTTACCCGCCTGCCCTTCAATGTGGGATATCTGCCTGCGAAGTCTGGTGTGCGGAATAGGGTTTGGCTGCTTTCAGAGTCCCAATAACCGGGAAATGCTCTCAAACGTTATTCGTGAGCACGCGAGTTATGCGTCCGGTGTTTTATCCATTATGCGCACTTTCGGGCAGTGCCTGGGAGCCGCCGCCGTAGGCGTTCTGCTGGCAGCAGATGAAAGGTCAATTCATGTTGCGCTGTGGAGCGCCGCCGCGGCCTCTGCGGTATCGGTCGTCGTCAGCGCGAGCCGGTTGCGTAAAATCACTCATCCTGCGGAAACAGGATAAGTGCGAAAATATCACTAAACGCTACTACTCCAGCGCCAGCAACGCAAAACGCCGATCCCGCAACCAAAGAGGAGTCCTCCGTCGGAGTTCAATAGACTAACAGAATGCTATAACTTCTTATTTATCAAGGGAAAATTGAGTTGGGTAGACGTCAGAAGACTTGAGTTTGGAGCGGGCGAAGGGAATCGAACCCTCGTATAGAGCTTGGGAAGCTCTCGTTCTACCATTGAACTACGCCCGCGAAGAGGTGCGAAAAGCATTATAGCCCTTACGCACCCGGTGACAAGCCCGCCGGATGCTGACTGGCGATAAAATAACCTTTTAGCACTTAGGCTTACTGCCCTGCGGCGGCAGGTAGCGCAGCGGATCGATGGCCGTCGCCCGATAGCGGATCTGGAAATGCAGACGCACTGAGTCGGCATCCGTACTGCCCATGGTGGCGATTTGCTGGCCGGCCTTCACGCTCTGGCCGTTATTCACCATCAGCTTATCGTTGTGGGCATAGGCGGTGATGTAATCCTCGCTGTGCTTAATCATGATCAGGTTGCCGTAGCCGCGCAGCTGGTTGCCGACGTAGACCACCTTGCCCGCCCCGGCGGCGTACACGGGCTGGCCGCGAGTCCCGGCGATATCAATGCCTTTATTGCCGCCATCGGCGGTGGAATAAGGCAGGACCACTTTGCCGCTGGTCGGCCAGCGCCAGCAGCGCTGTCCCACCGGCGGCCAGGAGGACTGAGGTACCGCGGACGAAGGCGTGACCGCCGCCGTGCGCGTGGAGGAAGATTTTTTCTTCGTTGTCTTCGTTGAACTGCTGCCGTTAAGCTTCAGCTTCTGCCCCACCTCAATGGTGTAAGGCGGGGAGATGTTATTCAGGCGGGCCAGATCGCGAACGCTGGTGCCGGTGGTGCGGGAGATGCCATACAGGGTATCACCGCGTTTGACGGTGTAGGTCGTACCGGAATCGGAGTTGCTGGAGCAGCCGGCCAGCGCCAGGCTTACCACCAGCATCAGTGTCATAAAAACGCGTTTCATCATCAGGCATCCTGCACTTAACACAACCACTTACCTCGCAACCAGGGCGAATATCATACCAGTCCGCGGCGCAGGGCGTCATCCCTGATGGCGAAACCAATAGCCCCCCGCCATCGCATCCGGCCCGCGACGGACAGCAATTGCTGCTGGAGCCGCACGTCGTGGTGGACTTACCCGCCATGACGCGTTGCCGCTCACAGAGCGGACTCCAGGGCTTGTTTTGGTAATGCCTTTCTCCCATTTATGGGCTACCCTAGAGGCCTGAGTACATGACCCGGCGGGTTTGTGCCGGGTCATTTTTTATTTTCAGGAGTCGTCATGGCCGGGGAACACGTCATTTTACTGGATGAGCAGGATCAACCTGCCGGTATGCTGGAGAAGTATGCCGCCCACACGCTTGATACCCCTTTACATCTCGCGTTTTCCTGCTGGTTGTTTAATCAGCAGGGGCAGTTGCTGGTCACCCGCCGTTCGCTGGGCAAAAAAGCCTGGCCCGGGGTGTGGACCAACTCCGTCTGCGGACACCCCCAGCAGGGCGAGACCTTCGAGCAGGCCGTCACGCGCCGCTGTCGCTTCGAACTCGGCGTGGAGATCGCCGACATCGTGCCGGTTCACCCGGCCTTCCGCTACCGGGCGGTCGCCCCGAACGGCATCGTTGAGAACGAAGTATGCCCGGTGTATGCCGCGCGCGTGGTGAGCGAAGTGCTGCCTAACGACGATGAAGTCATGGATTATCAGTGGGTTGACCTGGCAACGATGTTAAGCGCGCTGGCCGCCACGCCGTGGGCGTTTAGCCCGTGGATGGTGCTGGAAGCGGAAAATCGGGACGCTCGCCAGGCGCTGACCGACTTTGTTGCGCGTGTGCGCGGGTAAGCTGACTATTCTCCAGGCCAGGCGCAGCCCTGTGCCTGTCATTAATGCCTGGCGGCGCTACGCTTGCACAGGCCTACGGTTCTGCGCTGTTGCGTAGCCCGGTTAAGGCATTTACGCCGCCAGCCGCGCTACGCCAGCCTTCAGGCCTCACGTCAGACATAAAAAAACCCGGCAAGCCGGGTTTTTGCATTTCACAAGACGCGATTATTTCTGCGGACGCATTGCCGGGAACAGGATCACGTCGCGGATGGTGTGGCTGTTGGTGAACAGCATCACCATGCGGTCGATACCAATACCCAGACCGGCGGTCGGCGGCAGGCCGTGCTCCAGCGCGGTCACGTAGTCTTCATCGTAGAACATCGCTTCGTCGTCGCCCGCGGCTTTCGCATCAACCTGGTCCTGGAAGCGCTGCGCCTGATCTTCGGCGTCGTTCAGCTCGCTAAAGCCGTTACCGATCTCACGGCCGCCGATGAAGAATTCAAAGCGGTCGGTGATTTCCGGGTTGACGTCGTTACGGCGCGCCAGCGGAGAAACTTCCGCCGGGTATTCGGTGATGAAGGTCGGCTGGATCAGGTGCGCTTCCGCCACTTCTTCGAAGATCTCGGTAACGATACGGCCCAGACCCCAGCTTTTCTCCACTTTGATGCCGATAGACTCAGCGATCGCTTTCGCGGAATCGAAGTTATCCAGATCCGCCATCTCGGTTTCCGGACGGTATTTCTTGATCGCTTCGCGCATGGTCAGTTTTTCAAACGGCTTGCCGAAGTCGAACACCTGGTCGCCGTAAGGCACTTCGGTGTTGCCGAGAATGTCCTGCGCCAGGGTGCGGAACAGGGATTCGGTCAGCTCGATCAGATCTTTATAGTCCGCATAGGCCATGTAGAGTTCCATCATGGTGAACTCTGGGTTATGACGAACGGAGATCCCTTCGTTACGGAAGTTACGGTTGATCTCGAAGACGCGTTCGAAACCGCCCACGACCAGGCGCTTGAGGTACAGTTCCGGCGCGATACGCAGGTACATGTCCAGATCCAGCGCGTTATGATGGGTGATGAACGGACGCGCGGAGGCGCCGCCCGGGATCACCTGCATCATCGGGGTTTCCACTTCCATAAAGCCGCGGCCAACCATGAACTGACGGATACCCGCCAGGATCTGCGAACGCACTTTAAAGGTGTTGCGCGATTCATCGTTGGAGATCAGGTCGAGGTAACGCTGACGATAGCGCGCTTCCTGATCCTGCAGGCCATGGAACTTGTCCGGTAACGGGCGCAGGGCTTTGGTCAGCAGACGCAGCTCGGTGCAGTGGATAGACAGCTCACCGGTTTTGGTCTTGAACAGCTTACCGCGGGCGGCGATGATGTCACCGAGATCCCATTTTTTGAACTGGTCGTTGTAAACGCCTTCCGCCAGGTCATCGCGCGCTACGTACAGCTGGATGCGACCGCCAACGTCCTGCAGGGTGACGAAGGACGCTTTACCCATGATACGGCGGGTCATCATGCGGCCAGCCACGGCCACTTCAACGTTCAGCGCTTCCAGCTCTTCGTTTTCTTTGGCATCGAAGTCAGCGTGCAGTTGGTCAGAGGTATGGTCACGACGGAAATCGTTCGGGAAAGCGACGCCCTGCTCACGCAGCGCAGCCAGCTTCTCGCGACGGGTTTTCAGTTCATTATTAAGGTCAATTGCCGCGTCAGCGCCCTGTGCTTGTTGTTCAGACATGTTGGTTCCTCATAACCCTGCTTTCAAACTTGCTTCGATAA
>OLFT01000515.1_pt1 | contig 49621 bp, 41 predicted proteins | sample 1604921 | NCBI WGS metagenome assembly OLFT01 (sample SAMEA3888897, study PRJEB22519) | human gut metagenome | biome: human gut; feature: human-associated habitat; material: faeces | place: Denmark | collected 2013 | reverse complement strand
TCAATCAGCGTGCTTATTTTCAACGGATTAGTTACAATTTTAACGAAGTATTATTTATTGAATCATTAAAAAAATCTTCCGACGGCACATTTACAAACATCTTTTAACACAAAAAACTTCAAGTATAGCAAACACATGATATACAACATAATTATGCGACACACAACAAAAAAGAAGGTTCACAGGTAACCCCATGAACCTTCTTTCCTCTACAATGATTCGTATCTTTTATTTCTTCACTACGCGGCCTGTGAGCACTTCGCCGTCGGCAAATGTCACACGATAGAGATAGAAGCCTGCCGGAAGAGCAGCTACGCTGACATTATCGGCTTCAACCGATTCAGCCACTTTTGCTCCGCTTGCTGCATACACTTCGAAACGGGCCACTTCTTCAGTCGCATTGACACGAAGTACGTCGGCAACCGGATTCGGATAAACAACGGCTTCCACATCGGAAACGACATTGCTTACACCTGCGTAATCACCGGTTACGTCAACAACGGTATATTTACCGTTTTCCAAAGCGCCGAGCGTAAAGAAACGAGTGCCATAAACGTTTTCAATATCGACAGTCTGTTGTACTCCGTTATTGAAAATGATGTTCAACTCTGTATATTGTGTCGGAGCATGCCATACATACCATGTCTTGCCGCCTACTTCTTCCGTTTCAGACATTTTCGTTCCCGGCCAATTGCCCAGCAATTCGCCATTGTCATCCCATGAATAGAAGTTGACAGTCGACCATCCCGGATTTTCGAAATAAACCACTACCGGCAATTTCTGTGTAGTGTAGGTAGCTGTCTTCACTACTGAAACAATCGTTCCTGCAACGGCAACGACAGCCTTAACGGTTGTTCTTTCTTTGATTTGCAGTGTAGCGCCCGACTTCACCTGAGTTCCGTTGGTCAACGACGGTGTTGTTCCGTCAGTAGTATAAATGATAGTGGCATCTGCCGGATTTTCTACATTTTCAGCCGTGAACGTTACAGTCACACCACCTTCGTAGTGCCCGCCTTCCGGCGACATTCCCACTTGCGGACGGAGCGTATCGAGGTCTTTCACCGGAACTTTTGTCCATACAGTGTAAACACTGTTGTAAGCCACACGGTCGTCATTTGTATAACCGCTTGGAGTATAAGAACCGCGGCCAACTTTGATAACAAGTTCACCGTTTGTACCGGTCACCTTAGCAGCATAGTAATTTTTCGTAGCGTTCAGCACTTCTACTGTCGACTGGTTGGTCAAACCTACAGACTTACGGATAGCGATAAGTTTCTTGATGGCATCCTTTTGTGCCAGCCAATGTGCGAGAAGCACACAAGGCGTACCCGGATGACAGAGCATGAACGCATTGGCGGCAGCTACGTCACCGCTGAACTTCGTATCTTCGCGATAGGTATCGTGGTTGTCGACAAATGTCACAGCATAACGCTGATAAGTGTCCATGTGGATAAGTCCAGCCGGCTGGTCCAAAGAACCGTTGCGTTTCCACATCAATTTAGAGAAGTCCATTGTCAAGAACGCGTCGTTCAAGGCAAACTTGAACGGGAAGTCGAAAGCGGCAGATGTGCGGCCTGTTCCTTCAATCCAGTTGACGATATTGTCATAGCCGTCCCAATATTCACCGACAGAGAACTGAGTCTTTACCGATTCGTTGTATGTCTTGATGTAGCTTGCACCGAAACCTTTCACCATATCATAACGCCAGCCCACATAGCCGAGGTCGTTGTGAAGGAAATCGAGATAAGCCTTGATGTGGCGTTGCACTTCAGGATTTGTGTGGTCCAAGTCGCGGCAACCGTCGAAGTTGTCACCAGTGTCGTAGTTACCGGTCGGTTTCGGTTGATCTTCAGCACTGGCCATTTCATCGTTTTTACAGATGGCATCGAGACCGAGCTGATAAGTTTCGCCCTTATATTCTTCAGCCGGGAAATCATACCAGTTAGTAGCACCGTTACGGTGGTTGACTACCACATCTTCAATAATTCCCGTTCCGAAATTGCTGAATGTGCGAATCATGTCGCGCAATTCCTGTTCCGTTCCGAAAGAAGAGTTGTGATTGGTAAACCAATAAACCGGATTGTATCCCATACTTGGGTCAGAACCCGAGCGACCGCTGTTTGGCACCCAAATCAAATCGAAATAGTCGGCAAGTTCACCGGCTTGTGAGGAAAGTGTGTTCCAACTTGCTTCATCATAAGAGTCCCAGTAGAAGCCTTGCAACATTACGCCGTCGTAATTTGCCGGCCAAGCATACTCGCCTTCAGCCTTAGCCTGAGGCGTCATCAACAACAAAACAGCCGCCAAGGAAAGCAGCCATTGACAAAATGTAAATTTTCTCATAATAAAAGATTGTTTTTAGTAAATCATTAGGTATTAAATCTCAAACCTATGGGCTTCGATACATACATAAATGCCCCGGAGTCCCTACTCGCAAAGGTAACATATTATTTGACATATAAAAAATTTTTCTGCCTGCCTGAAAAATATTTTTTGTCCCAAATGGAGAAAAACGACTCCTATCCGACCTATCAGCCACCGTTTCGCAAAAAAAATATTCACTATTCGGCAGAAAATTCATAATTTTGGCGGCAAAACAAAACATTCTGTTCTATGAAAAAAGTATTATTGACTGTTGTCGTGCTCGTTGCCTCCACTTTAGCAACAACAGCCCAGACATTGGAGAAAGTCAAATACGGTGATTTTCAACAATGGATTACACGCAACATTTCTGAATCGTCAATCATCGGCGGAGCCGACAAGACTCTCTACGAAATCGGACCGACACAAACCATCAATGGAAATAAGGCATACAACAACTTGGGCGGCTCGCCGTGGGCCACTTCCAACGTATATGCAAAAGTGATGGGCATATCGAAAGGCAGTAATGCCGTGTTCCCCGACAATCGGGCAGGCGGAAACAAATGCGCCAAACTGACAACCATCATGGAGCAGGTTAAAGCGCTCGGCGTTGTCGACCTCGATGTACTGGTTTCGGGCAGTATCTATCTCGGAAAAATGTGTGAACCGGTAAAAAATACCAGCAACCCCTATTCAAAATTGGAAATGGGCGTACCTTTCAACAAACGCCCGAAGAATCTGGTATATGACTACCGCACCATCATTCCGGCCGGACAACCCATGATTTACTCCAGCGGTTTCGGCAGCAAAAAGGTATTGAAGGGACGCCAGAATGCCTGCGAGGTGTTTGTACTTCTCCAACGCCGTTGGGAAGACAAGAACGGCAACCTCTACGCCAAACGTGTGGCTACAGGACGCGAACGCTTCGTGAAAAGCACCAGCGGCTGGGTGAACGGACACCGCCTTGCTATCCACTACGGCGACATCACCAAGCAATCGTTCTACAAATCATATATGGGACTGATTCCGAAAGACCGCCCCTACTATGCACGCAACAGCAAGGGCAAGATGGTTCCGGTACAGGAAGTGGGATGGGATTCTCCAAATGCAGTGCCGACACACATGATTATGATGTTCTCGGCAGGTTGCGGAACAGCCTACGAAGGTACCATCGGACAAACTCTCTGGGTTGACAACGTAGCATTGGAATACTAACCGACCCAACAACATAAGAAGCACGCAAGGCTCCGTCTGACGGAACCTTGCGTGTTTCTTTTTTATATTATACCTCGTTGCCTGATTTTTCCAAGCCTGCCGCCGACAGAAGATGCCGCACAAAGGCACGGGCCGAATTCTTGCGATAGCTTCCTTGTGGCCAGAACAGGAACGCCGGAGATGTCAGACGGTCGGCATAGAGAATCGGAATCGGCACCAGTTCCGCCTCATCACGGATGGCAGCTTCGGTCAGAATCGTAGCCCACAGTCCGCTTCGCAACGCATGGACTATCGTATGCACATCGTTCACTTCCACTCCAATGTTCAACCTCAACTGGTGCTTCTCGCATATCTCCTCTATTTTCTTTCGGGTAGCGAAACCTTTGTCGGGCAAAATCAATGGAGTCTGGGCAATCCGTTTCAATGAAACCGACGGCAGCCCCGCCAAAGGATGCGACCGATGGACCACAAAACAGAGCCGCGAAGTGAAGAGCGGAACAGTGTCGAAACTTTCATACATGCCATGAGGACGGAACGAAAGCACGAAATCCAGCTGGCTGCCGTCCAACTGTTCCATCAGTTCCTCGGAAGTGGCAAACGTGATGTCCACCTTTATTTTCGGATATGCCTGCGAAAAGGAAGTTAATGCGGCTATCAGCAACGGGCTGAGGCTGTAAGTGGCACCGATATGCAGTGTTCCGGTTTCTATCCCCTTCAAATCGCGTATAATCTGCTTGCCGCTGTCAGCATCCTGTATGGCCTTGACGGCATAGGGAAGGAAAGCGATTCCCGCCTCTGTCGGCACGACGCGCTTGCCAATCCGGTCGAACAGCAGCACGTCCAATTCGTCTTCCAATTGCTTGATTTGCTGGGAAAGGGTACTTTGGGAAATATGCAATGCCCTTGCCGCTTCCGAAAAATTTTGCAGCTCGCATGCCTCTTTAAAGTATTTTAGTTGCCGTAGTTCCATAGCTTATCGGTTTTACCAATATATATTATCGAAATTTCAGGAAATACAAATATATAAATTTGTTTCAGTTCTACATATATTTGTATTGTATAAATTTACCTCGAATTACCACTGACAAAAAATGAAAGCTACTGTTCTATATTACAGCCATAAAGGGAAAACTGCTTTTTACGCACGCGAAATAGCCATGTATTTATGGTCAAAGGGTCTGGATGTCAGTTTGAGTGCAATCACCGACTTCGACACAAAGAAGCTCGAACAAACCGACTTGCTGATTTCAGGCTGCTGGACATGCGGATGGTTTGTCGTAGGCCAGCATCCTCACAAAAAGTGGGCAGAGGCAAGCAAAGCCTTGTCGCGTTGCCTTCCCCCGGAAAAGACAATGTTTTTCACCACCTACAAGATACGCACCGGTCTGCTGTTCCGCAGAATGAAACGGGCGATGTCGATTCCCGCCTCGTCGAAGGTTTCCTGCCTGAAATCCAAAACAGGCAGACTGACGGACGACGACCGTGCAGCGCTAGACCGTTTCATCGGACGATAAGATTTTTAACCCTCAAATATTTTTATGTATGGAAACAAAAAAACTGACAAGTGCTTCAGGAGCACCCGTAGCCGACAATCAGAATGTGGCTACTGCCGGCCGCAGAGGCCCGATGCTGTTACAAGACGTATGGTTTCTTGAAAAACTGGCACACTTCGACAGAGAAGTCATCCCTGAACGCCGCATGCACGCCAAAGGTTCGGGTGCATTCGGCACGTTTACGGTGACACACGACATTACAAAATACACCAAAGCTGCCATCTTCTCCGAAATCGGTAAAAAGACGGAACTCTTCGTACGCTTTTCCACCGTTGCAGGCGAACGCGGTGCGGCTGATGCCGAACGCGACATCCGCGGCTTTGCCATCAAGTTCTACACCGAAGAGGGCAACTGGGACCTCGTGGGCAACAACACTCCGGTGTTCTTCCTGCGCGACCCGCTGAAATTCCCCGACCTCAACCATGCCGTGAAGCGTGACCCGCGCACCAACATGAGAAGTGCGCGCAACAATTGGGATTTCTGGACCCTGCTGCCGGAAGCCTTGCACCAGGTTACCATCACCATGAGTGACCGAGGCATCCCCTACTCCTATCGCCACATGCACGGATACGGCAGCCACACGTTCTCGCTCATCAACGCCGAAGGCAAGCGCACATGGGTGAAATTTCACCTCCACACCCAGCAGGGAATCAAGAACCTGACTGACGAGGAAGCGGAAGCCATCATCGGCAAGGACCGCGAAAGCCACCAGCGCGACCTTTACGAAAGCATCGAAAAGGGCGATTTCCCGAAATGGACAATGTTCATCCAGGTAATGACCGAAGAACAGGCCGCACAATGTCCGTTCAACCCGTTTGACCTGACAAAAGTATGGTCGCAGAAAGAATATCCGCTTATCGAGGTGGGCGTCATGGAGCTCAACCGCAATCCGGAAAACTATTTTGCCGATGTAGAACAGGCTGCATTCAATCCTGCCAACGTAGTGCCGGGCATCAGCTTCTCGCCCGACCGCATGTTGCAGGGACGCTTGTTCTCCTACGGCGACGCACAACGTTATCGTTTGGGCGTGAACCACTATCAGATACCGGTGAACCGCAGCCGCTGTCCGTTCCTCAACATGTACCACCGCGACGGACAGATGCGCGTTGACGGTAACCACGGTTCTACCATCGGATATGAGCCGAACAGCTACGGCGAATGGCAGAACCAGACGGAATACAAAGAACCGCCGTTGGAACTCGACGGTGCAGCCTATCAATGGGACTACCGCGAAGACGACACGGACTACTATTCACAGCCGCGGGCTCTGTTCCGCCTGATGAAGCCGGATCAACAGCAGGTGCTGTTTGAAAACACAGCCCGTGCCATGGGCGACATCCCAATGGAAATCAAACTCCGCCACATCCGCAACTGCGCGAAAGCCGACATCGAATACGGCAAAGGCGTAGCCAAGGCTTTGGGCATCTCCTGGGATGAAGTAGGCGAATAACACCCTGAAAACGGGCCACAATAGAAAAGAGGCATACCCGACGGAACATTCCGTCACGGTATGCCTCTTTCCATTTCCTTATTTTTCCGTTTACATCACGGCAACTTTCTTACCATTGACAATATAGATTCCGCGGCTGAAGCTGCCCAGACAAGTAACGCCTGCCGACACTGTCCGACTGAAATTGCGGCCGTCGACAGAAACGACCTGCACGATACACGGACAGTCGCTAACGGCATAAATGACTCCGCCTTGCGCATAAACGCGGAATGCGTCGGACGACAAAGCGTCGACACCCGAAGTGCCGGGAGCGATTACCCGCTGCAAACCGCCGACGGTATAATAGCCTCCGTTCTTAAATTCCAAATCGGCAGTCTGCGGGCTGGACGTGTTGTTGAAAATGATGCCTGTCGGCATATTGTCAGGATCCATCGATCCGCTGTAAGTCCATTTCCAAATCTTATTACCGCCTTCAGCAGTCACGCCCATCAGTTGTGCACGCTGACCGGGCCATGTGCCGCCGGTAAAATTCGTAGCGTCGTTCCAACACCATACGGATACGTTGGAATAGCTGCCGTCGGACGGAGCTTCAAAAAATGCCACCATTTCGCCTTCCGCAAATTCTGGCGTATAGACATCCAGCTCGTCGCCGGGGTCTGTGCCCGAACCGCCCGTTCCGCCTTCCTCCGTAGTTTCCTCCTGCGTTCCGTCGTATTCCGGACGGTCGGCCACAACAGGAGAGGTCGTATAAAGATATGCACCGTCGTCACCCACTTTGCCGGGAGCCGGAGTCTTGTCGGTATTGAGCACATAGACACGCATATTGCCTCGTCCGGAACAAGTAGCGGTAAGTTTGCCGTCGGTTACGGTCTTCACATCGCCGGTAACGGCATCGACATACGTTCCGTTTTCAACGCCGGTAAAAGTAGCGTTGCCGGAAATCGTCACCAGTGCGTAGCTGTCCACCTTGTCGTCGGTATAGCGGCGCTTGAAGGCATAGCTTCCGGCACAGCCTTCGGTGCTGTACTGGCCTTTACGCAATGCAGGTACCGCCATGCGGATGCGGTTAAGCCGCTGAATGTGGAGAGCCAGCTTGTATTTCAGCGTAGCTTCCATATTTCCGGTAGCGTTGCTCCAGTCGGCAAAGTCGTTCACGTCCACATCGCCTTTGATATATCCGCCGAAATAGGCACGTCCCGATTCTTTCAGTGCAATGTTCGGTCCCTTGTCAATCGGACAGCCTTTCTTGAATTCAATCTCACTGCCGTAATACAGACACGGAATACCGCGGAAGGTGAACATGAGCGAAAGGTTTTCCGCCCAGGCATCCGTTCCCTGCGCGAAACGCTGGTCTTCGGGCGCACCGTTCGGAGCATAGTCGTGGGAATCGACATAAACCACATTGAAAGATGCGTCGTTGTAGTAGCGGTCGCCGCTCATGGCAATCCCCCATGCACCGCCTATATCCTTGAAATTATGGTGCATTGGAAAGTCGATGACACTCAGTCCGGAATAACGGCTGTAGTCCGGCTGATGATAGGTATTGCCATCGAGAAACACATTGTCGGACACGGGCTGCTGCGCCTGTGTGCCGTTTCCATTGTCGGCATACTGTTGCAGGCACGACAACTGGTTGGTATGCGTAAACGGAGTTCCTTCAAAAATCTCCAGTCCTTCCCAAGAAGCAGGGTCATCGTCCCAGGCATAGTCCTTCGACTCCTTCCATGTATAGAACGGTACGGACAACGCCGGAATCTCACGATACCAAATCTGCGTATAGCGGGCGCACACCTCGGTGAACATAAAGAAAGCACCACCGTTGCGGGCATCTTTGTATTTCTCGGCAGCGGCATTGAAAGCAGGGTTGAACACTTTGTTGAATACCAGACGGCTGATATGTCCGCCGGTATCGATACGGAAGCCGTCCACTCCCATTTTTATAAAGTTGGTGTAACAGTCAATCAGATAATTGTAAGTCGCCGGATTTTCCGTATTGAGGTCCACGCAGTCGCCGGCAATCTGCGCCCACCAACGCGTTTCGTTGTCCCAGTTGAAGTTTCCGAAATGGTGCCACAGGTTGTTCACATCATGGTTCTGTCCGTCGGTGTTTTTCATTTCCCGAAGCCGCGCTCCATACTGTTCGCCGGAAGGCAGCAACAAATAGTTGTCGGGAAGTTTTCCGCCGTCTTTTTGCGTATAAGGCACCATACAGTCGTCAATGACACTTTGGTCGGCATCCCAATCGCGCGTAAAGAGCTTGCACAGGTTCTCCTCACCGAAATTGCCCGTATGGTTCAGCACGATGTCAAGAATGACTTTCATGCCCCGATTGTGCGCTTCATCGATAAGTGTCTGAAAGCTGACATCTTCCGATTCATAGCGCTTGTCAACCTTGCTCATATTGGACGCATGATAGCCGTGATAGTCATAGCCGGAAGCGTTTTCCACCACCGGTGTAATCCAAATGGCCGTAAATCCCAACGCCTTGATATAGTCGAGCTTTTCAATAAGCCCTTTGAAATCGCCGCGCCATGCAGGGTCGCCCTGATTGTACGCCTGTCCGTCCCAACACTGCGTATTGTTGGTTCCGTCGCCGTCATAAAAGCGCGTCGTCATCACAAAGTAAATGGATTCGTCTCTGAAATCAGTGCGGTCGCCCACGAACGATGCAGCCGCAACAGGGGCAGCCATGGCCAGCAAAACCCCGAAAACGGACAAAAGTCTTGTCCACAACATAAGCTTCTTTTTCATAGGTATAAATTGGTTTTTAAGTGCTTTCAATTTTAAGGTGTCCGATAACCCTGCCTTAACCGCACAGCAGAAGTGTCGGATATTCAGCAGAAAAGCGATACTACATCGCAAAAATAAAAACTTTTCAGGAATTTTCCTCTTCTTTTGCAGAATTATTTTCCTTCTGCATTTCCGCCGCTTTCTCCAGAACGGAATCGCGGAATTCGTCGGTATTGTTCAGTCGCATGTAAGCCATCTTGGCGGCTTCCTGGTGCGATTCTTTCTTCGTGTATCCCATACCGCAGCCCGATTCAATGCCGGCAAGACGGACCACGGAATAAAAACGGGGATTCTTGTCCTCGTCATAAGTCGTTTCAACCAGGTCGAACACAATCTCAACGCGGAACTTCTGGCTCCATTCAATGAGCTTTGACTTGTAGTTGACTTCTTTCTTCACAAGCTCCTTCACATCAAGGTGAGGCTTAATCAAACGTTTAATCACGTATTTGCGGCACGCTTCATAGCCACGGTCAAGATAGATGGCTCCAATCAGTGCTTCCAGCGCGTTTCCTCCCATACAGCAGTTGTGGGAATGAACAGGATGGGAATACATCAGCATTTTCGTCAGGCCGATTTTGTCGGCAAGCACGTTCAGCGTTTCGCGCTGCACGATTTTGGAGCGCGTATTTGTCAGGAAACCTTCGCGGCCCCGACGATAACGGCGATAGAGCATATCCGCAACAACAGTGTTGAGAACGGCATCGCCAAGAAATTCCAGACGCTCGTTATTGATAAACTCACCGTTCTTCGACCGCTGTGTCTGCGAGCGGTGGCGGCATGCCTGCTTGTAGAGCGACAGGTCATGCGGACAATAGCCGAGGATACCGTAAAAAAAAGAATAAAGCTCCCTCTCTTTTGAAAAAAGGAGCTTTATTCCGATTCGAATTTTATCGTAAAACGCCACAGCGTAACAATTTTTAGCCTTTATATTTCTTCAGAATGATGCAGGCGTTATGTCCACCGAAACCGAATGTGTTCGACAGAGCTGCATTTACTGTACGTTTCTGGGCCTTGTTAAAGGTAAAGTTCAGCGTGTAGTCGATTTCCGGATCGTCATCACCTTCTTCGTGGTTGATTGTCGGAGGAACGATATCCTCAACAACTGATTTCACGCAGAAGAGAGCTTCCAACGCACCTGTTGCACCCAACAAGTGACCAGTCATAGACTTCGTTGAACTGATGTTCAACTTGTATGCCTGTTCGCCGAACACTTCCTTTATTGCCTTTACTTCCGATATATCACCAACAGGAGTTGAAGTACCATGAACATTGATATAATCGATGTCTTCAGGTTTCATTCCTGCATCTTCAAGGGCATTGTTCATTACCAGTTTTGCGCCCAATCCTTCCGGATGAGAAGCAGTCAAGTGGTAAGCGTCAGCCGACATTCCGCCGCCACCTACTTCAGCATAGATGTGAGCTCCACGAGCCAATGCATGTTCCAATTCTTCGAAAACGAGACATGCAGCACCTTCACCCATTACGAAACCATCGCGCGAGCCGCTGAACGGACGAGAAGCGTGTTGTGGATCGTCGTTGCGAGTAGAAAGAGCGTGCATAGAATTGAAACCGCCTACACCTGCCGGATAGATAGCTGCTTCAGCACCACCGGTGATGATTGCGTCAGCCTTGCCAAGACGAATCAAGTTGAATGCGTCGATCAAGGCGTGAGTAGATGAAGCACATGCTGATACAGTAGCGTAGTTAGGACCACGATAGCCGTAAAGCATTGAAATATGACCGGCAGCCATGTCTGCAATCATCTTTGGGATGAAGAACGGATTGTATTTCGGTCCGCTTGCAGCATTCATGGCATAGTAGCCTGCTTCTTCTTCAAATGTATGCAATCCACCGATACCTGCTGTTACGAGCACACCCACACGGTCGCGGTTCAATGCTGCATACTCTTCCAGACCTGAGTCCTTCACAGCTTCTCTGGCAGCAACCACACCGAACTGTGCGTAGAGGTCGTATTTGCGCAGTTCCTTACGGTCGAAATGATCAGCAGAGTTGTAGCCCTTAACTTCACACGCAAATTGAGTTTTGAAGAGTGAAGCGTCAAAACGAGTAATAGGACCGGCACCACTAACACCGTTCAGCGCGTTGTTCCATGTTGTCGGAGCATCGTTACCGATTGGAGTCAGGGCTCCCAAACCTGTTACTACAACTCTCTTTAGTTCCATTTAGAGTAAATTATTATTACTTGTTAGCTTCGATATAAGCGATAGCGTCACCTACAGTCTTGATACCTTCTGCTTTGTCATCTGGAATTGTGATACCGAATTCTTTTTCGAATTCCATGATCAATTCTACAGTGTCAAGAGAGTCTGCACCGAGGTCCTGTGCGAATGTAGCTTCCGGAGTTACTTCTGTTTCGTCAACACCAAGTTTCTCAACAATTATAGCCTTTACTCTTTCTGAAATTTCAGACATAACTTTAAAATTTTAGATTAATAAATAGTTTGATTCTTCTTTTGACCTGCAAAGTAAACAATTAATCTCATAATTTTAAAATTTTTGAGCACAAATCAGCACTTTTCTGCACACAAAAATACACTTTGTGCAACTTTTTTCGCACAAAAAAGACTTTTCGACCAAAATCTAACCTATTACCGCAGCCGTTTTTCGCGAAGTCCGGCCACCCAACGGGTAAAAAAACGATACATCTCGGGGTAAGTTTTAGTCATTCTTTCGGGATGAAACTGAACGGCGACCACCCTTCCGTCGAAACTTTCAAGCGCCTCAACCACACCGTCGGAAGAGACACCGGCAAGCCTCAACCCCTGCCCCAACTCCTTCACACACTGATGATGAAAGGAATTGGCGGAAAGATGTTCCGTGCCAAACAGACGGGCAACGGCAGAATCCGGCTCCAACGTTACAGGATGAGCCGGTTTGTCGCCGGGAAACGTCTGGTCGTGCACGGCAAAGGCTTCCCCCAACTGGGAAGGCATATCCTGCACAAGCGTGCCTCCGCAGGCCACATTCACCAGCTGAAGCCCGCGGCAAATTGCCAGCACGGGCAACCCCATACGTCCGGCAGCGTCATAAAGCGCCAGTTCGTAGACATCGCGCTGCAATGAAATACGTCCGATAGCCGGATGCAGTTCTTCACCATAATAAGAAGGATGGATATCGGCGCCGCCGGAAAACAGCACGCCCGACACCCTTACGGCACGCAGCCATTCCTCCAGTTCGTCGGTCGACGCAAGGGGAGGAACAATCACAACAAGCGCACCCGCCTCAACAAGCGCACCGACATATTCCGGCCGCACACGTATGCGCGATTCTTCGTCCAAATCACATGAAAGTGCCACTATCGGCTTTTCAGTCATCTCCATGTCGTTACACATTATTATATATTATACCTTAATTATACCTTAAACCTTTCGAACGCGGCTTCCGCAGTCATGCCGGCCAAGCGGCATCGAGTGACATGCAGCCGCAGAATCCACATAGCCGCCCGCATTGCCGGCGGCCCCTAAAACACACCACGAAGATAATAAAAAAATGGAGGAAGCCATGAAAGACTTCCTCCATTTATGAGGATATTGTAGTTAAAAGTTAGTTCTTTTAATACATACCGATTAGAGCTTCGGACCAGCAGCAACCAATGCCTTACCAGCTTCGTTGCCTGTGAACTTAGAGAAGTTCTTGATGAAGCGAGCAGCCAAATCCTTAGCTTTTTCTTCCCATTCGCAAGCGCACTTGTAAGTGTCGCGCGGATCAAGGATGAGAGGATCAACACCCGGCAATTCAGTAGGAACTACGAAATCGAAGTAAGGAATAGTCTTTGTCGGAGCCTTGTCGATTGAACCGTCGAGGATAGCGTCGATGATACCGCGAGTATCTTTGATAGAGATACGTTTGCCAGTACCGTTCCAGCCAGTGTTAACCAAGTAAGCCTTAGCACCAACCTTTTCCATTCTCTTAACCAATTCTTCAGCATATTTAGTCGGGTGCAAAGAAAGGAATGCAGCACCGAAGCAAGCTGAGAATGTCGGAGTCGGTTCAGTGATACCACGTTCTGTACCGGCCAACTTAGCAGTAAAGCCTGACAAGAAGTAGTATTTAGTTTGTTCAGCGTTCAAGATAGATACCGGAGGAAGAACACCGAATGCATCAGCAGACAAGAAGATTACCTGGTGAGCGTGCGGGCCTTTAGAAACCGGCTTAACGATATTCTTGATGTGGTAGATCGGGTAAGAAACACGAGTGTTTTCTGTTACGCTCTTGTCAGCGAAATCGATCTTACCGTTAGCGTCAACTGTAACGTTTTCAAGAAGAGCGTCACGGCTGATAGCGTTGTAGATATCCGGTTCGCTTTCCTTGTCAAGGTTGATAACCTTAGCGTAGCAACCGCCTTCGTAGTTGAACACGCCTTCGTCGTCCCATCCGTGTTCGTCATCACCGATAAGAAGACGTTTCGGGTCAGTTGACAAAGTAGTCTTACCTGTACCGGACAAACCGAAGAAGATAGCTGTGTCAGAACCATCCTTGCTTGTGTTAGCAGAGCAGTGCATTGAAGCAATGCCACGAAGAGGATTGTAGTAGTTCATGATTGAGAACATACCCTTCTTCATTTCACCGCCATACCAAGTATTGATGATAACTTGTTCGCGAGAAGTCAAGTTGAATACAACAGCTGTTTCAGAGTTCAAGCCGAGTTCCTTATAGTTTTCAACTTTTGCCTTGGATGCGTTGTAAACAACGAAATCAGGTTCACCGTAGTTAGCAAGTTCTTCAGCTGTCGGGCGGATGAACATGTTAGTTACGAAGTGTGCCTGCCAAGCTACTTCAACGATGAAACGAACTTTCAAGCGAGTTGCAGGGTTTGCACCGCAGAAAGCATCAACCACATAAAGTTTCTTGTTGGAAAGTTCCTTAACGGCAATTTCCTTCAATGTTTTCCAAGCGCTTTCAGAAACAGGCTTATTGTCGTTTTTATATTCGTCTGAAGTCCACCAGATTGTATCTTTGCTGGTTTGATCCATTACAAAGAATTTGTCTTTAGGAGAACGGCCAGTGTAAATACCTGTCATTACGTTTACTGCACCAAGCTCAGTCAATTGGCCTTTTTCGTAGCCTTGAAGAGCCGGATTTGTTTCATCTTGGAACAATTGTTCGTAGGACGGATTGTGTACTACTTCTGTAGCACCGTTAATTCCATACTTAGTTAAATCAAGTGTACTCATTTTGTTGTTGATTTATAATAGTGAATATTAATTTTCCAATCAGGTTTTACCACCTAAAAAACCGCCACAAAATTACTACATTTTTTTAATTCGGCAATATCATTAGTGAAATTTTTCCGTATTTTTCAATCTTTAAGATTAGAAAACGATGATTTGTTATAAATCACACACTTAACGGATTTTAAACCTGTAGAAAAACAACGCCTCCGGCCCCGATTTTGTTCATTCGGGCAACCGTTTTTCCCGGTTGCCGCCACACCGCATCCGCCGCCCGGCACATTTCATGCCACAAGAGCGTCAAACTGCGACCTGCGGAAACCCGAAACAGGCTCTCTTCAAATGGTAATTTCGCCGCAAAGCGAGCAGGCGAGATATTTCTTCACCTGTTCCGAACGAAGCCCCATGCCGAACAGATACATCATCTTGGTCAGCGCAGCTTCGGTAGTCATGTCGTAGCCGCTGACCACTCCCGCCGCTGACAGAGCATTGCCCGTCAGATAGCGTTCGGTATGCACACCGCCGTTGACACACTGTGTGATGTTCATCACCACCACACCCCGCTTGACCGTTTCGCGCATCAGGTCGACAAACCATTTTTCCGTCGGGGCATTGCCGGCACCGTAAGTTTTCAGCACGATGCCTTTGATATGGGGAGCCGTCATCTGATGGCGGAGCGTTTCTTCCGTAATGCCCGGGAAAAGATGTACGCACATCACATTGCAGTCCATCTTATACTGCACCTTCAGCGGCCGGCGTGCCTGTACCCGCCACAAAGCCTCTTCGTGGAACTGGATGCCCAAACCGATTTTAGCCAGGTATGGGTAGTTGTTGCTCTTGAAAGCATTGAAATAGTCGGCACTCATCTTCGTACTGCGGTTTCCACGCCACAGATAGTCCTCAAAAAGAATAGCCACTTCCTGCACCATCGGCGCACCGTTGGCATCGACAGCGGCGGCAATCTGCAAGGCCGTGATAAGATTTTCTTCGCCGTCGGTACGCACTTCGCCAATCGGGAGCTGCGAACCGGTGATGATGACCGGCTTGTGGAGATTTTCCAACATAAAGCTCAATGCCGAAGCCGTATATGCCATCGTGTCCGTACCGTGAAGCACCACAAAGCCGTCGTAGTTGGCATAGTTGTCCTCAATGCTGGTTGCAATTTCCACCCAGCGGTCGGGCATCATGTTCGAAGAGTCGATGGGAGGATGAAACTGTATGTTGTTGATTTCATAATCAAGCTTCTCAATCTTCGGTACGTTGTCGATAAGATGTGTAAAGTCGAAAGGCTGCAACGAACCCGTCGTGGGATTTTGAATCATCCCTATCGTGCCGCCTGTATAGATGATGAGTATTTTAGGTCGTGCCATTCTTTTGACGTTATTTTTATAAACCAAAAACAATCTGCGATTCAGATCCGATACAAAGATAATAATAAAACTTGGCAATTTGACACTGCAGGAGCGACAGCCGCCGACAAGGCAACGACACAATCTGTCATTTTGCCACAATTAGCCGACAGCCAACCCCATAAAAACCGTCGGGCGCGCCAAATTCTTACAATTGACACGCCCAACGGCACTTATTGGCTACGCCAAACTATTTGGTTAAAAAAACGTAACAAGACGTTTGGGATTCGAGTTGAAATAGTCGCTGAAGAAAAAGAGATGGTCGCGGAGCGAACGTTTCCAGTAATCCCAGTTATGATTGCCGGGACGGGAAGTAAATTCGTGCGGAATCTTCAACTTTGCAAGTTCTTCATGCAGCTTGCAGTTCACTTCATAGAAAAAGTCTTCCGTACCGCAGTCGAAAATCAGTTGCAGATTGTTGCCCTTCAGCAAATGGAGCTGGGCCATGACCGTATTCTTGTTCCAATTTTCAGGATATTCTTCAAGGGTTCCCAACCGCTTCTTGATGTCCCACTTCTCCGGGAACGGACGAAAATCCACGCCGCCGCTCATCGAACCGGCTGCTCCGAAAACATCCTGATGGCGCATCGCCAGATACAGCGCACCGTGTCCGCCCATGCTCAGCCCCGTGATGGCACGGCCAGACCAACTGGCGCGTGTAGGATAATGCCCGTCGACATAGCTGACAAGTTCCTTGGAAACAAACGTTTCGTAACGGTAAGTAGGATCTATCGGACTGTCGAAATACCAACTGGTATCACCGTCGGGCATCACCACAATCATCCCCAAACGGTCGGCATATTCCCGCACGTCCGTACGGTTCAGATAGTTAAAATGGTCACCGGCATAGCCATGCAACAGATAGACCACCGGCAGCTTCTGCCCTTTTTCCACATTGTCGGGCACCACTACCGTCACATCTACTTTTTTGTTCATTGCTTTACTCTCAACGGCAAGCGTATCAACCGTACTTGCCTTTGCAACTGCCACTGAAACCAACGCCAGCAACAGCGCGACACAATTTCTGCCTATACTTTTCATATATCTGTGGAAATGATTTTATGCAAGGTTTCGTCTTTCGAGTAGTAAAATTACAAATTTCCCGCCTTTCCAAACAAAACAAACGGGCAAAACAAAACTTTTTTGACATTTTTTTCGCAGAACTATTGCACAATCAAAAAAAACGCTCTATCTTTGCACTCGCTAACTGAAACAAGCAACTATCAATGGTGCGGTAGTTCAGCTGGTTAGAATACATGCCTGTCACGCATGGGGTCGCGGGTTCGAGTCCCGTACGCACCGCGAAAAGCTTCGGAAAATTTCCGAAGCTTTTTTTGTTTTTATCTACCGCCACTCAACGGCGAACATAAGTGTAGTAAAGATAATTTTTTGTCAGTTCTCTCAAAACCAACCCATACCTTCCGATTCTAATTTCTATTCGACAATCTGCCAATAACCTTGTTTTCTACCGCCCACACGCTTCAATAGTCCAAGTTCCTGAAGACGAGCCAAATTGTGAATAACACCACCCAATGTCGCATTAGGTATCCGCTCGCATAATTCTTTTCGAGTAGCATTCGGATGCTCACTCAAATATGCCAAAATACTGCCCTGCTGTTTTGTAAGCTTTTGTATGTTCTTTTGTATAGCCTTTTGTATGGTATTTGGAACAGCTGCCCTCTCTGGATATTCAAAATTGAATATCGTCCAAATGCCCGAAGCGTCATAACGGAATTCCGGAGTTGAAAAGCCATCGTTTTTGCAAGCCATTATAATACGTTCAATACCACGTCCCCATGCTTCAATCTCCCCCGAACGAAAGAATGCGTTGGCTATATCCGGATTGTAAGGGAAACTGCGATGCGAAGAAAGTAAAGTTTCCACAGTCCACCCATCTGGCAGAACACCTCCATTCACAATTTCCAATTTATTTTCATATACGCGGATTTGTATAGGAGAAGGCTCGGCATAATCTTTATTGATACAAGCATTCAACAACGCTTCACGTAAAGCCTCCTTTGGCACTGGCAATGTTTCTACACGTTGAAGGCCCTCATAAGTTATGATAGCTTTCATATATTTGGTACACAACAAATCCATCAACTTCGCAATTTGCTGAAACAAATTACCATGGACTTCGTCCTGATAAACCAAGTCCATACCATCACGAAAGAAACCTATTTTCACAAAAGCTCCAGCCACATACCGCTCAGGATCAGGATGAAACAACAAAGCTGCCGCACGCTTCAAATAATGGCCTTCAAAAAGCCGAAGTTTTTCCAAAAGTCCATGATTATCATCCACCAAGTCCACCTCATCCATACGTCCACTTCGTTTAGCATATTTACGAAACAAATCAAACGTAGCATTATCCAAATCCTCCTCTTTCAAATATGGCACAGGCACCCCATCCCAGCTCTTTCCTTGTTTGCGCAACATGAAGCGGTCGAGCGCGACTCCTTTCAATTCTTGATTAGTCGCACCACTTCGCAAATAATACTTACCACGAAAATTTATCGGATAGGGATATGCCTCCGTTACAATTTCTAAATACCGTTTATTATCTTCCGCTTTTAAGTTAACATCAACCAAAATACCAAGCATATCACGAACTTTGTTGGGGATATCCTCCATTAGCTTTTTTGCATCTTGCACACCGCATACCTCACCATTATCTTTTATACCTACATAAAGTTTTCCACCCCGTGCATTTGCAAAACCGCATATCCATTTCAGATATTCATCTCGCCAATTTTCTTTGAATTCAATGTTTTGTGACTCGGTACTCATGTTTAATCTTCTAATGTATAAGTTTCGTCATAAATATCTCTTAAATTCTTTCCTTCATACGTCCAATATCCAGTTGGTTGAATAGCATGAGATAGATTTAATAATTTCTTTGTAATACCGGTCAACGAATATGTTTCACCTTTATACATAATTTTTTTCTCATCAATTATAGAAACTTCTATTTCAGGATCTTTTGTAAAAGTCAGGATATCCCCCTTCTTCATACCCATATCAAAATAATTTAGAGGAGGCCGACGAGAAGAATTGATTTTTTCTGTTGCAGACTTGTCTTCTGATGTTAAATCATTATCTATCTCTTCTGTAATTTCCTGTGTAACATCTTCGCGATTAAACAATTCCAGAATTGCCATTGCTTGTTCAGGCTTGATTTGAAAAAATTCACGATTTGCATTAATACGATTTGGAGCAAAAGCTGCATGTAGAGCTTTCTCAATTTTAGCACAGTCAGATGACTTTACCTTACAAGCATATTTACATTCAAAAGGAACAGGGACTCCGGTTCCATAGAGTTCTTTCATCCTTGCATCCAAATTATCCCTTGTAGTCATACCAATTTTTACCAATCCCGGCATTACCGGATTAGTAAGCACATACACTATTCCTGAATTATTCTGCTTTTGAGACATATTACACTATATTTAACCGGATTTCCGACGTTTTACCAACTAAGCATGCCACATAATTGGTGTACTTTACAAAAGTACAGAATTCTACATGGAAAAACTCCATTTCGTTTGAATATTTTTCCAGAATCCTATAACCGACGATGTGTAATATCTTAAAATCAGAAAACATGGAGCACTCATCCAAGCCTCAATCTATGTCCATGTGCACACGGCAAATAAGTGCTTGATTTCTTGCCGCTATCGTAAAATATATATACTTTTGAGAAACAAACCTCTAAATTAAGACTAAAATGGAAAAAGGTTACTCATTCTTTAAAAAAGCCGGACTGGCCGCTTTTGCCATCATGGCATTCACATTCTCCGGCACGGCTGCCCAACTGGAAGTAACAACAACAGAACCCGGAACTCTGGCAAGCCTCATTTCAGAAAACGACAAATGGAACACAACGGAGCTGAAAGTATCCGGCCCTATTAACGCCATCGACATCCGAACCCTTCGGGAAATGGCAGGGTCCGACTATTATGGCGAACCGACAGAAGGCAAATTGCAAAAACTGGACATGACCGATGTTGAAATCATCGGCTACGATGAAAGTACCCCATCGGTGGACCAGTCATATTTCTGCGATACGATGCAAGGTTTTGTCTATTTAATTGCCGAGGACAACAAATTCTACGGCTTCTTTTTCACAGAATGCGACGCCCTTAAAGAGCTGACACTGCCCGTCCGTGCATTTTACGAAGGCAACAGAGAGTGGCCGGAAATGCTGGAAAAGATTTCCGTGCCCGAAGAGAACCCCTATCTGACAGTTCTTGACAATATTCTCTATTCAAAGGACCTCAAAACACTCTACTATTGTCCTTCTGGAAGTCCGCAAACAACAATCCGTACTCCGGACGCCACAGAAATCATTTACAAATATGCCTTCTACTCCAACCAGCATGTACAATCCGTTGAAATGCCGAACGTAAAGGAAATCAAAAGTCCAGCATTCACCTATTGCGCCGCCCTGCAACAATTATCATTCGGCAATCAGCTGACTACACTGGAAGAAATGTCCATCTTTGGCAATTTCCAATTAAGTAGCGTAACAGTAGCCGCCGACAACCCCCACTTCAAAAACACAGGAAATTTTCTGACCGACACTTCCGGTAAAAATCTATACATTTTTGCAGCAGACAACACCGTGGAAACATGCGACGTGCCCGATGGTGTAGAAACCGTTTGTACCGGTGCCATCTTTTCCAACTATATACACACCGTCAACTTCCCGAACAGTGTCACAACCCTGCAACGATACGCCATATCCAACTGTCTGAAGTTGGAAACCATCAATATGGGGTCAGGAATCACCAATCTCGAACAGTTTTACACCTTCAACCTCACAGCGCTTCAGGAATACAACATGGACAGCGCAAACCCGAACTACTCTTCCTACGGAGGCGCCCTCTATTCCAAAGACGGACTTACTTTGGTGGTTATTCCCGAAGGCAGGACGGAGTTCAGCGTTAAGGAAGGCACCGAACGACTTGGCACATACAGCCTTGGAGTCTACAGCAATTCAATAGAGAAACTGACGCTGCCTGCGTCTCTCAAAACGTTGACCAGCCTGACACTCTCCTGCAACAACCTGAAAGAAATCTACTGTAAAGCAACCGTTCCGCCCACGTCCAACGACTATTTGCCTTTCTACCCGTTCATGAGCGAAAATATCGACCTGTTCGTCCCGACAGGATGCGCAAACGCCTACAAGACGGCCCCTTGCTGGAAAGACTTCAAGAGCGTCAACGAGTTTGACTTTTCCGGTATCGAAAGTGTGACAGCAGGCGAGAAACCGTACGAGGTGGCACGCTACGGCATTGACGGCAAGCTGCTTCCGGCCGAAACTCCGGGTCTGAACCTCATCAAGATGTCAGACGGTACGGTACAGAAAGTATGGGTTCCCGACAACCGATAAAAAGCAATCTCACCCGACATACAAGCGGCAGACGGAAGCGATTTCCGCCTGCCGCTTGCCGTTCAACGAGATTTTCATACAAAGTTTTGCCCACATCAAATATTTAAGGTAATTTCGCCCGAAATACATAATAAAGAATCATACAACTATGGCAGATTCATTGAAAATCAACAAAGTGATGATTCGCAACCTCCAAATGGAGGATTACGAGCAACTCTCCCAATCGTTTACACGCGTCTACAACGACGGCAGCGACGTGTTCTGGACACGCGAACAAATCAAAAAACTTATCGACATTTTCCCTGAAGGACAGATTGTAACGGTAGTCGACAACCAGATTGTGGGCTGCGCCCTGTCGCTCATCGTGGACTACAACCTGGTGAAAAACGACCACACCTACGCACAGGTGACAGGCAACGAAACCTTCAGCACCCATAATCCAAAAGGCAATATTCTCTACGGAATCGAGGTTTTCATCCATCCGAAATACCGCGGTCTCCGACTTGCACGACGCATGTACGAATACCGCAAGGACCTCTGCGAGAAACTCAATCTGAAATCCATCATGTTCGGCGGCCGCATCCCGAACTATCACAAATACGCCGACAAGCTCCGCCCACGCGAATATATCAACAAAGTGCGGCAAAAGGAAATTTTCGACCCGGTACTCACGTTCCAGCTGTCGAACGACTTCCACGTACGCAAGGTGATGCGCAACTACCTTCCGAACGACGAGGAATCGAAGCACTTCGCCTGCCTGCTGCAATGGGACAACATCTACTACCAGCCGCCTACACAGGACTTCATCACAAAGAAATCCACTGTCCGCGTCGGACTCGTACAATGGCAGATGCGCCCCTACCGCACTCTTGACGACCTGTTCGAGCAGGTGGAATATTTCGTTGATGCCGTTTCCGACTACCAGAGCGACTTCATTCTTTTCCCGGAATACTTCAACGCTCCGCTGATGGCCCGCTTCAACGATGAAGGCGAATCGGACGCCATTCGCGGACTGGCACAATACACCAACGAAATACGCGAACGGTTCATCAAACTTGCCATCAGCTACAACATCAACATCATCACCGGCAGTATGCCGCTCGTCAAGGAAGACGGACGCCTCTACAACGTGGGCTTCCTCTGCCGCCGCGACGGTTCCTATGAGATGTATGAAAAAATCCATGTCACTCCCGACGAAATCAAAAGTTGGGGTCTCAGCGGCGGACGCCGCATACAGACATTCGACACCGACTGCGCAAAAATCGGCGTGCTCATCTGCTACGATGTGGAATTCCCGGAACTGTCCCGCCTGATGGCCAACGACGGTATGCAGATACTTTTCGTTCCGTTCCTCACCGACACGCAGAACGCCTATTCCCGCGTCCGCGTCTGCGCCCATGCCCGCGCCATCGAGAACGAGTGCTTCGTTGCCATCGCCGGAAGCGTCGGCAACCTGCCCCGTGTCCACAATATGGACATCCAATATGCTCAATCGGGCGTGTTCACCCCTTGCGACTTCGCGTTCCCAACTGACGGAACAAGAGCCGAAGCTACGCCTAACACGGAAATGATTCTGGTGTCGGACGTCGACCTCGACCTGCTTACGCAACTTCACACCTACGGTAGCGTCAAGAACCTGAAAGACCGCCGCAACGACCTCTACGAACTGCGGCTGAAACGCTAACCGGAATCAGCATAAAAACAACGCACCGCCCTTCTGAAACCATCAAAAGGGCGGTGCCTGTTTTTTATTATGCGTACTGTTATCTGTCGTAAAGCGGTTGCGTAGTCAGTTCCACAAACAGCGTGGCAAGCGCATCGGCAACGGCGGCGGCATAGCGTGCACCCTTTTCAGCAGTGGATTTGCGCGGATCGCCGATTCCTGTGTCGTCCGACGACTTGTCCCAACGGCGCGGAGTCCATGCCACCTTGCGGTTCAGCGAATCGACCGCAAAAGGATGCGACATGCCGCTGCCGGCCATCGACAGGTCGACAAGTTCCGGATGATAGTGCATCATGACAGAGGTTTCCTGTTCGCCGGCATGGTCGTCAATACGTTCGTCAAAATAGCCGGCAGTCGGAATAATGGCAAACCAGTCGGAACAGGTTATCAGAAAATCCGGATAGTCGAATGCCAAATCACGAATCATGCCCTTGAAATTGTTTCCGCCGTGCCCGTTGACGATGGCCAGACGACGGATGCCCTGCACATAAAGCGACGATACGATGTCGCGCAAAATAGCCTCCTGTGTCGTCAGACGCGTATGCACGCAAAACGGCAGCCGCTTCTGTCCGGGATTCTGTGCTCCGAAAGGCACCGGAGCCATTACCATACAGCGCACACCCGCATGCTCATACGCCAACCGTGCGGCATCGACAGCCACATCGTGCGACAGTATGCAGTCCGTCATGTAGGGAAGATGATAGTTGTGGGGTTCAGTCGCTCCCCAGGGGAGCACAGCCAAATCGTAGGCCTGCTTTTTCACCGTGCCGAAATTGGTGGCAATCAAGTCCAAAGCCGGAGTTTCTGTTTTTTCCATTTTCTTATTTAGATTTAGATTATTCCTGCGCTTGCGTTCTGCTGCTTTTCCACACTGACACTGCCAAAATGCACCACAGAACAGCCTACAAAAACAACCCCGGCGAATCCTTAATAAAGGTTCTGCCGGGATTATCCTCTCTCCAATGTGGTCCCACTTGGGCTTGAACCAAGGACCCCCTGATTATGAGTCAGATGCTCTAACCAACTGAGCTATAGGACCGTCATTTCTTTCAAAATGAGCTTTTCGTTCCAAAAAGCGATTGCAAAGATAAACGATTCCAACGAAAAAAGCAAATAGTCGCCCGTTTTTTCGTCTTTTTATTTTCCATTTTCACCGCCCGTCCGCAAACTTCTGCTAAAAATTGGAGCGAACAGCCACTCCGTCAACGGGCTAAACAAACCACGCATTGCTTCTGCCCCTTTTCGCAGCGGCCGGTATCCCCGGGAATGTATTTTTGCGAAAAAACGAATGCCATGAAACAAAATGCCTGCAACTTGAACATCCAGACCTATTCGCTCGAGGAAATGCTCGAAGAGTGGAAAACCCGCAAAATGCTGCTGCCGGGACGGCACGACTGCACGATGGAACGCGACGACGGCATTGACCTCGACGCCGTACTCGTCCGCGAAATAGAAGCCGCCTACGACCGACTACTGCGCGAAGCTCCGACGGAATGGCTGCCGGTAAACGATATTGCCGAGAACTGCCCTATCGAAATTGCCGACGACCTGACAGCGGTCATGCATCTTCCCGCCAACTGCTATCGAGTTGTGGAAGTGAAACTTCCCAGCTGGAAACATGCCGTCAGCCGTATGGAAAACCCCGACAGCGAAACTGCACGTAGGCAGCAGAACGAATGGCTCCGGGGAGGCATCAACGCTCCTGTCTGTGTGGCCGGAAACCGACGGCTCTACCTGTATTCAGCCGGCAACCATGAAGAGATTCGCGCAGAGCGTGTACTTGCCGTCGAGCCTCCCGAAAAAGGCTGGTTTGCCTTCGCCGATGCCGCGTGGGACTTCCTGCTTTCAGAAACAACCTCCACAAAAACAACCTATTGACAACAAAAAAGGAAATTTGCACTACAATTCATTAAAAAAGGCAAAATCGGTTAAATTATGTTCCGTTTGACAAGGACAACCATTGATGTTATAAATAATGTAGTATATTTGCTTTCGATTCACATTTAATATGTTAATATGGACCAAATCGCATCGAAAGACATACCACGTTTCTCAATCGACAAACTAATATCCATTTTTCAGCTAATCGAGGGTGATGCCTATATGCCGGGATGCCTGATAGCCGAAAGAACATCGGATGTCGAGTTGAAGAAAATGCCTATCGACTCCCCTTTCAGCCTGAACGCGTTTGTCATGTTCATGTGTGAAGAGGGAGAAGTGACTCTTTCCACCAACCTGAAAAGTTTTGTTACCGAGAAGAACCACATTTTCATCAACTTCCCGGGACAAATCATGCATGTGAAAGAGCTCGGCAGCTACAAACTGCACATCATCGTGCTTGACATGGAATTCATTCAGAAAATGAACCTCGACATCAAGCCTATCGCGCAGAAAATTGTCGATTTGAAAAACAACCAGTGTCTTGAAGTCACGAGCGAAGGCCTGCAGGAAATGATTAACATCACCAACTCCATCAAAGCGGAGCTGAGCAACAACGAGCAGGACGAAGTGAAGGACGACATCCTTCGATGCCTTTTCGCGGCACTATTCTTCAAGGTAAGCCGTGCCGCCAACAACAACCTCTCGCACACGGAAGAGAGTCCCGTCAACAAAGAATTCTTCGACAAAAGCGCCGGCTATTTCAAGAAGTTCATGATAATGCTGAGCGAGCACTACAAGCAGGAACGCTCCGTCAGCTTCTACGCCGAAAAGCTCCACTTGTCGCCGAAATATTTCACCACGCTCATCAAAAAGACCAGCGGCCAGACGGCAGCGGAATGGATCAACCAATACGTTATCCTGGAAGCGAAAAACCTGCTGAAATACTCAACGATGAACGTGCAGGAAATTGCCTATCACCTCAACTTCCCCAACCAGTCATTTTTTGGGAAATATTTCAAACACCATACGGGCATGACCCCGAGCGAATACAAAAAAAGCAAGTAGGCCGAAAGCCCACTTGCTTTTTTTATCTCAAAGAGATTTATATCTATTAAAATTATCCGGCATCAGTTCCCTTGTACTTGCTTTTTTGCAGCATTGAACTTGTAACGGATACTTTTCCTATTCATAAATTATTGCATCAAGCCACCCTCAATGAAGAAAACGACTTCATTCAACCGTTGTTTATTCTTTTCAGCATCTTTAAAAACAGCCGGAATATGCAGCACTTTATCTTGAATCAGATTATCCATTAAATACCACATGACTTCATGATACAAAATAACCATTGCTGTTTTTTCATCATGTATATCATATTGGGTTGCGACATTACTACAGTTGTTTTTGAGTTCTGAAGAAATAGAATCTACCAGTTTATCAACAATTTGATGAAAATTATCTTGTTGCTTTTTTATTATAGGGAATTGAATATCTCCGTTGTTGTCCGTTAATCCATAAGTGGTTAATTTAGAAATAAGTTGCGGATTCTTGATTTTTCCATATTTGGAAATTTCATCTGCACTATCATCCATCGTCTTACTGCTTGGCGAGACTTCGCTGTCGAGATAGGTTAATATCAAATTCATATCACCGAAACCGTTTGTTCCAAATTTAAGGTCTTTACGTGGTTCATACAAAACCCAGTAACAACCGCTCCAACCCGCATGGTTGTTTATGTCTTCAAACAAGACCAGCTTAGTCCACATTCTACCGTCCAAAAGATATGAAAAGACCAATGAAAGGGCATTATTTTCAAATCCCATCTCTTTGATTGCATTCACAAGAGAAACAAAATCACCCTTAGTTTTTGAATACATGGATTTCGCAATCTCTTTACTCTCATTTCTTAAAGAAGCCGTCTGTTCTTTATCGAGAATAGGGATTGTGCATTTCCATTTTCCTTTTGTTTTGCTAATCAGTCCTCCTACTTCCAGCAATAATAATTGACTGTCAGAACACTTTATACCCATATCAAGAAGTTCACTTTGAGTATGTGGCGTACGCAAATTATACATTATTTCCCAATTATTATCTGTAAGAACATAGTCTTCGGGCTGATGTCCGCTTACTGCAACGAATTGAGTTGCTTCCCATTCTTTATACGGCCGAACATTTGTCTGAGCTTTAATAGTCGACAATGCACATGACAAAAGAAAGAGGAGAAGAATAGACTGTGGAAATTTTTTAATCATAAGAACATTCATTTATAAGTTTGTAACGACATATTATTTCAAGTTGTTTTCGCCAATCAATTTTCCGCTTACGACCCGGGCAAACGTGCTCACAGGCAACAAGATGCCCATAAGTACTAATAATGCTCTAATAAAGTTCATTGTGTACTACGCTTATTGTTTTCTCGATTATATATGTTTATAAGACAAAATTAACACATCCATACAATTATAATATCAAGAATGTGCAAAAAACTTTTCCGGGCAATTTAAAAAAAGACTGGTCCTAAACAACCATTACAGTCATTTAGGACCAGTTATGCTTATATTCAATTATTTTCTATATCAGCAATAATATCAACAGCTGTGCGATTATTACCCGCAGGAACATTCCCAACGGATAAACCGTAGCGTAGGACACTGCCGGCGAATCATCGTGCATCGTATCGTTGGCATAGTTGAGCGCCATCGGGTTGGCCATACTTCCGCAAAGCAATCCGCAGGTTTCTCCGAAATTGAACTTGAACAGACGCAATGAAAGTATTCCGACAATCACTACCGGCAAATAGGTAATGACGAATCCCAGACTGATCCACGCCAAACCTTGCGGCCCTACGAGGGTATCAAAGAAATTCTTTCCGGCATCCAGCCCCAGACAGGCAAGATACATCGACAATCCGATGCCGCGAAGCATCAGGTTGGCACTGCGCGTGGTGTAAGTGACCATGTGCAGGCGCGGACCGAAACGGCCCATCAGAAGACCGGCAAGAATAGGACCGCCGGCAAGACCCAACTTCACGGGAACAGAACTACCGGGGAAGGAAATAGGAATCGTACCGAGGGCGAGGCCAAGGAAAATGCCGACAAATATCACGGCAAGATTCGGCTCGTTGAGCGAACCTACGCGGTTGCCAATCACCTTCTCCGCATTCTCAATGTCGGCAGCATTGCCCACGGCTGTCAGACGGTCGCCCAACTGCAAGACAAGGTCAGGCGTAGCCAGCAGCTTCACGCCGCTGCGCATCACGCGCGAAACGGTAATGCCGAACGTATTCCGCAAGCGGAGCGAACCCAACTTCTTACCGTTGATTTCCGGACGCGACACAATGATGTGGCGCGACACGAACTGACGGTCGAGCTTGTTCCAGTTCACATTATGGTTCCAGTCAATATTTTCCTTTTCTCCAAAGAACACAGAAAGTGCCTCCACGTCCTTTTCCGTAGCAATGACCAGAATACGGTCGTCCTGCTTCAGCACCGTGTCGGAAGTAGGACGAAGCAGTTCCTTTCCATGCCACAGGCGGGAAATGATGAAACGCGCCGGACTGACGTGCTGCACCTCATCGATAGTATGTCCGAAAATTCCCGGATTCTTGATTCGGAAAGTGGCAATATACGTCTGTTCGGAACTGTCCTCCGCACGTTTCTCCATATCTTTAGGACGGACAAAGAATTTGCGCAGGGTAATCATGGCAAGTATCACACCTACCACACCCAGCGGATAGGTCACAGCACATCCCAACGCTGCCGCATCGGCCGATATGCCCATCTGCTTCAGGGTCTGCTGCGCCGCTGCCAGTGCAGGCGTGTTTGTCGTCGCACCGCAAAGCACTCCCGTCATTTCATCAATGCCGTAGCCGAAGCCTACAGTCATAGCCACGGTCAGCAATGTGCCCAACAGAATAAGCACAAGTCCGACTACGTTCATGCGCATGCCGCCTTTCCGGAAAGAGCTGAAGAAACCGGGACCGACCTGAAGTCCCAAAGCGTAAACAAAAAGCACCAAACCGAAACTTTCGGCATAGTTCAGCATCTGCGGGTCAATCGAAAGCCCGAGATAGCCTGCCAAAATTCCGGTAAAGAATACGAAGGTAACGCCTAACGAAATTCCCGCCACCCGTATTCTACCCAGCGCCAATCCGGCGGAAATGATAATGGCCATCACCACCACCGCCTGAAGCGCCGAATGCTCCAGCAAGAAACTGTTTATCCAATCCATATCGCAAAGGTACAACTTTTTATAGCAATTACACAATACCTGAATCCCAAGTGTCTAAAAAAGGGGAGAGCAGAACCAAGGTTCTGCTCTCCGACAGTAGCTAATCCATAGCCACCGTTTTGTCGTTTTACATCCATTCGATATTCACATACTTCTTTTCTGTCAACGACGTAGGGAAATTTAGACTAAATGATTAAGGTTGAAGTGTAAAATATCTTTGATTTGTTAATCGTCAATATTCGTTTCGAAAAACCTCCAAAGCCTTCGCTTTTTCTGTTCTTCACTGCAAAGTTATGCGATATTTTTATAACTGCAAATTTTTTAGAACTTTTTTATTGCGTTTTTTCAAAACTTAAATCTACAAAGCATAAAATAACAAGCGGCCACCATATCGACAAAATTCGAACCTATTTAGCCAAATTTTTCATAAATTCGGCATCTATTTTCATTCAGAAAATATTTCGCCGCATGCCTCTTTCGCGTATAAACAAAAGCCGAGAATGAATATAAATTCATTCTCGGCTCTCATATTTGTATTGTTATATAAATATTATTTTTTCAGCGACCATTCGAAACCGTCCTTCGTGTCTTTCACGACGAAACCAAGAGCGGCAATCTTGTCACGAATAAGGTCGGAAGTAGCCCAATCTTTCTTCGCTTTTGCCTCCTTACGGATTTCGAGCAGCAAGTCGACAGCCTTTTCAAACGGTTCGAGCGTGCCGGCTTCTTCGGAAGCCACCAGTTCAGTGCGTACACCCAGCACATCAACAAGGAACACCTGGAACAAATCCTTCAGTTCGTCGATGTCGGCCTGTGTCAGCGTAGCCTTTCCGTCGTTCACCTGATTGATGACGCGGCAAGCGTCAAACAATGTGGCAATCACCATTGCCGTGTTCAGGTCGTCGTTCATCGCCTCGTAGCAACGCGGACGGAATTCCTTCACGTCGACACTGGATGTTTCCGATGCCTTCAAGTCCTGCAAGCGGCGCCAGCCGTCCACCATGCGGTCGTATGCCTTTTCGGCAGCCTGCAACGCTTCGTTCGAGAAGTCGACCGTACCGCGGTAGTGAGCCTGAAGGATAAAGAAACGGATAGTCATCGGCGTATAGGCCTGTGTCAGCAGCTTGTGTGAGCCGGTAAAGAACTCGTCGAGCGTAATGAAGTTGCCCAACGACTTGCCCATCTTCTGGCCGTTGATGGTAATCATATTGTTGTGCATCCAGTAGTGAACAGTTTCATGACCATTGTGAGCCACCGACTGTGCAATTTCACATTCATGGTGCGGGAACATCAGGTCCATGCCGCCCCCGTGGATGTCGAACACCTCACCGAGGTATTTTTCGCCCATCGTAGAGCATTCAAGGTGCCAGCCCGGGAAACCTACGCTCCAAGGCGAAGGCCAGCGCATGATATGTTCGGGAGCCGCCTTCTTCCAGAGTGCAAAGTCAATCGGATTGTGCTTTTCGCTCTGTCCGTCGAGTTCGCGGGTAGTGTTGAGCAGTTCGTCAATGTTTCTGCCCGACAGTTCTCCATAGTGATGATCCTTATTGTATTTCTCCACATCAAAATAGATGGAACCCTGGCTTTCGTAGGCATAGCCGGCTTCCAGAATCTTCTTGATGTACTCGATTTGTTCAATGATATGCCCGGATGCATGCGGCTCGATGCTTGGAGGGAGCACATTGAGCGCTTCCATGGCCTTGTGGTAGCGGATCAGGTAATACTGCACCACTTCCATCGGCTCCAGCTGTTCCAAGCGGGCCTTTTTTGCTATCTTGTCCTCACCGTCGTCGGCATCGTGCTCCAGGTGTCCCACATCGGTAATGTTACGCACATAGCGAACCTTGTAGCCGAGGTGCATCAGATAGCGGTAGAGCACGTCGAAAGTAATGGCAGGACGGGTATGGCCGAGATGGGGATCACCATATACGGTCGGACCACACACATACATGCCTACCCTGCCTTCATGGACAGGTTTGAAAAGTTCCTTGCGGCGGCTGAGTGTGTTGTAGATATAGAGTTTGTTGTCCATAGCCCTTGTTTATAAGATTATAATTGTGTCCAAAACATTATGCCTGACCGCCCATCGGCATGAACGGAGGATTGTTCTGGTTGTTGGAATTGTTCACCAATCCCTTCGGAGTGATAACACCGAAGTTGGCTTCATACTTGCTGATGTTGTCCTGAAGGGCCATCAACAAGGTCTTGGCGTTTTCCGGAGTCATGATGATACGGCTTTGAACGCGAGCCTGCGGTGCATTCGGCACTACATTTACAAAATCCATGAAAAATTCGTTGACAGAGTGTGACAAAATTGCAAGGTTAGCATATTTGCCGCTTGCTACATCCGGTGTCAACTCGATTTTTATCTCTCTTTTTTCGTTGTTATTTTCCATTTTCGTATATGTTTTATGTTCATAATTTGTTTTTGATGAATTCATAATAAGTGTCGCCTGTCGGATCGTTCACCTTCACACGCAGCTTGCGGAATGTTTCGCGGTTCCACACGTTGGCAATGTCAAACGAAGCATACGCCTTGCGCTCGAATGTCGGAGTCTCGCCCAGCAGGTCGTAAATGATTTCCGCCTCAACGGTTTCGCTGTCGAGCGTGGTATTGTCGACCACCAGCATCATCAGAAACCGCTTGCCGCTGTACGGTACCCACGAATTGAGGTTCAGATAAGTACCGCTGCGCCAAAGGCTTGTAACGTCGATTTCCGTCGACGTGTAGCCCTGCATCTGGTCGGCAGTTGCCGAACGCACCACGTCGGAGATAATTTCCGAATAGCCGTCAAGCCTTATTTTCCGCTGATTTTCATCGCCGTTGCTTCCCAAATCCGTGTAGCGGATGAACAGGCGTTCGCCTTTGTCCACATCGAGCGAAGCGACGTTTTCGGCGGTCAGTGTCAGCAGCGGGCTGTCGTTGTAGCGGCAATAGCTGAATGTGGCATTTCCCTGTTCGGCCCCTTCGTAAGTGGCAAACACCTCGCAGAAGTCGCCGTAGTCGAACTCCGGTTCGTCGCTGCATCCGGTCGTTATCCACAATAATGCTACAAATATAATGCCAAGAATCCGTCTAATCATCGTCATTCGTCAATTTTCTCCTTTTTCATGTCGGAAACGATAACGCCGTCGTGCATTGTCAGCACGCGGTCGCACATCATGGCCAGCGACTCGTCGTGTGTCACGATGACGAATGTCTGGCTGAACTCGCGGCGCAGATCGAAAAACAGCCGGTGCAGTTCCTCCTTGTTGCGGCTGTCAAGACTTCCCGAAGGCTCGTCGGCAAAAATCACCGACGGACGGTTCATCAGCGCGCGCGCCACGGCTATGCGCTGCTTTTCGCCGCCCGACAGAGCCGCAGGCTTGTGGTCGGCACGTCCGGAGAGCCCCATATAGTCAATCAGTTCGGCGGCACGCTTGTAGGCATCGGCGGCACGGTCGCCCTTAATCAATGCCGGAATGGCCACATTTTCCAATGCCGTGAACTCCGGCAGAAGCTGATGGAACTGGAATACGAAGCCGATATGGCTGTTGCGGAATGCCGACAACTTCTTTTCCGACAGCGAAAGCACGTCGACACCGTCGTAAATCACCCGTCCGCTGTCGGGAGTGTCGAGCGTGCCGGCAATTTGCAGAAGCGTGGTCTTTCCAGCACCGCTCGGACCGACAATCGACACAATCTCGCCGTTGCCGATAGTGGCATTGACATCGCGCAGCACCTGCAGCGAGCCGTAACTCTTGTTGATACCTTTTATTTCTATCATTTTTGCGACAGTTTTCTAATTACATGAGCACCCAGCATACAGCCGAACACGGCGGACAGATAGACCACCGTCCCGTAGCTCGACTTCTTGTTGGCAATTTCGTCGGTAAGCATCACCGACTCGCGCACGGGAGGCTCCTCGCTCCACACCACACGCAGCTTGCGGCGCACGCCGTGGGCCTTCAGCCGCGAGCGCACCGCCTTGGCCAGACCGTCGTTGTAGGTTTCCCACAAGTCGGCATAGCGCACTTTCGTAGGGTCGAGCCGTCCGCCGGCACCCATCGAAGATATTATCGGAATTTTGTTGAAAAGGCAATGTTCAATCAACGCCACTTTCGGAGCAACGGCATCGATGGCGTCAATCACAAAATCATAGTTCGCGCCGTCGAACAGCGAAGCGACATCGTCGGCAGTAATGAATTTCGGCAATGCAACGACCTGCGCTTCCGGATGAATGTCGCGGATGCGTTCCGCCATCACGTCCACCTTCGGCTTGCCGAGCGTGGAATGAAGCGCCGGCAACTGGCGGTTGAGGTTCGTCACGCCCACCTCGTCACCGTCGACGAGCGTTATACGCCCTACTCCTGCACGCGCAATCATTTCTACGGCATACGCGCCCACACCGCCTGTTCCCACCACAAGCACGTGGCTGGAAGCAAGCCTGTCGACGCCCTCTGCGCCAAGCAGCAATTCCGTCCGTTGGTTCCATTTTTCCATTTGTTCCGGCATATCAACGAGCGAAATTACAAAAAAATCCCTAAAACCCAATATCCTGCACGGTTTTAACCCCATTTTGGGTTAAAACTAAAAGCGGGACAAGAACATAAACAGTACCCACAGACATGCCACCACCGCAGGCACTTCAAAGACCAACAGCCGGACATGCCCCAAATAGTTGCCGGCATCGACATGCGAATAGGCGATAAAAATCGGCAGGAAAACAAGGCTTAACGGATAATTCGAGATACATACCACCGCAACGGCGGCGTAAAGCGACACAAACACCAGCAACCGTTCGCGGCGTTTTCTTTGAAACGCTTCTTCGGCCGACATCGATTTCTGACGGAAGAAACGCAGCAAGCCCGCCACAGACCCAACAAAAATCACGACAAGCAGAACCGTACCGGCCACAAACCAACCGTTTTCGCCCAGTAACGACAACCTCAACGCCACCCACAGATAGACGAACAGCAATGAATATCCCACCAATCCGAAAATCCGTTTAAAACGGTCAATTTTCTCCGTATATATTTCCGTTTTCATTTTAGACCAAGTTTAAGAACACTAAAATAATCGAAATGATAAAATAAGCGACAATCATCAGTTCCACTACGAATGGCACACGATGTCCCCAATATCGGTCGAACGCAAAATGGGCCGACATCGATGCTACGCCGAAACACACGGATGCACATATTCCCAACAGCAATGACAGGGCGTAGTTCCGACCGTCGACATTCTCCGTCCACAGCCACACCGTAGCCGCATACAAGATGAGCAATGCGAAGCCGACCACCCATTTCTTTGCCCGCAAGGCAACCTTCGCCGGCATCTTCCCGTCGAACACAAAGACCACAAATGCGGACAAATAGGAAATGCCCGGCACTCCCACCAATGTCCAATACACCGCCGGCTGTTCGTCATATAATCCTAATGACAGAAAGAAAGCCAACACAACATACAGTGCCGCCAGCCCCACCAGAACCACAGCACGCTTTGCCGCCTTCTCCCAACGGCTGTTCAGTTTAGTATGTCCGTTCATCTCCACTTCTTAAAAAGATTCCCAATATGAAATAACTTAATCCCAGAGCTTTGTATTGAGATGATTACCAAAATGCACACGTATATTATACAGGCTGTATCTTTCTTCATGCTGAAAATTAGGCTTTACCTTATCAATAGAAGCCAAAGCCGATTTCCAGGCAGCCGCTACCAGATTGGACGGAATTTTTCCACTGGAGGCGTGCCAAATACGTTTTTCCACAATACGTTGCCCACGGTTGTCGACCAGGACCAAACACGAAAGGGAATATGCGATACAAGCATTTCCGTCACTAAGAAACGGCTGACCGTAGCGTACTTCCAATTCCTCCTCCCTTGTCCGGAAGAAGTCACCGGTTTTTCTCCACAGAATGTCATATTTCCGGCCCGTTATATTATGCGATGACTCCACATCGTATTTTCGGCCCGTTGTATCCATATACCAACATCTTCCTGCTTCCCCTGTTTTAATTATAGGCCAATAATTCATAATTTGCTGACCGGCAGCATCACGTTCCCACATACGAGTACTCCTGCACCCAAAACACAAAGCAGCAATCATCACGCATGCTAAAATTATACTTCGTTTCATTGTCAAGTTTCATTTAATGATTCTACAATGTTTGACCAACCTTTCTAATAAAAATAGCGTTCACCCAAACAAGGTATCCATATCGTATAAAAACTATACCGTTCTTCATGCCCATAGTCCACCTCAATTTTGTCAATGACATTCATAACTGAATCAAATTGGGACTGAGGTATTTGAACATTATCATGGTGCGACACCAAACGCTTCTCGACGATACGTCGTTCACGATTGTCTGTCAGTACACTGTAACCAATTGAATTCACGACATAAACAGGACTCATTCGATACAACATTTCGCGCCTCAACAGTTGGTCATCGTCCAAATAAAAATCGGATTCACTGCGAAAGACAGCCCTATATTTTTTGCCCGACAAATCTTTCCAAATTCTATCTTTATTTTTACCGTATGCCTTTCTATATAAAGTTTGACCATTGGCATCGTTCCTCCACCTATGCGCATAATAGCTATAACAACTCGGAAACAGCGAGCTGACAACCACACAAAATACAACTGTTCTCAATAATTTCAAACCATTCATATTTCTTTTTTATTTAATATATTGGATTTTGCATCTTATAATATTGTTCAGCGGCTTCTGCCACTCGATTTATGTGTGATTCAAAATTTCGACCCTCTTCTGAATCCAAATCAGTGTGAGAGTGATGTTCATTCCTCAGTTTCTTCAACATATGTCCATAAGCCTCATGTGCAATTGTTTTAACAAAATCTGACAAATTAATACCAACAGTCAGCTGTAAAGCTACAAATATCTGATTATTACCTGTTATCGAAAGGCCCTTCGCGCCTTCATCTGGATAGATACAGATGCCAAAAGTTCCCTTCCGTTTGTATTCATTCTCCAAATCTGGCATAGCCTTTACAAAATTCTCAAAAGAGCCATACTCATTTTGCATTTCTTGTGAACCTAAATATGCTTCACTTGCTTCATTGGACCAACTTGCATCCAATTCGTTTATTCCTGCGGATGTCATATACTGAAAATCCGTATAAAACTCTACAACATTCTCATTTTCTACCAGTTCTAATAAATAGCCAAAATTCTCACTAGTATTTTTATCGTAGCCATTCTTTATTACAATCATATTATTTTCATCTATACTAACATATCCAGCTTCTGCCGGCGAAACAGTATTCCTAAAACCCATTAATGCCAAAGCTGTATTATTCATTATTTTTATTTTCTTTCCATCTAGATCAACAAATAGCAATGGATTTCCTGCACAATGAGCATACGGCGAAATTGATGGATAGGATTCTGCTTTTGGATCCGGAGTATCGAATGTCGGAATCAAAGGATAATGAAACCGTGCCGTATTGTCGTACGTATAGAAACCATTGTGATCCATCCAGCGATTTCCAATATGCAGTTTGTCCGTAGCACGGCCAAAACCAAACAAATCATAAGGGACTCCACTCGGATAGTATGCCGTTAGTTGACTTGGTCTTCCAGTTTGATCAACAACAGCAACAGTTGAGCCCAGTCTGTTTTTTACATAAAAATAATGACATTTATTCTCAATATCATAAAAGCCCGATTCGGTATGCAATTTCCATTTCGTACCTATCCTCTCGAAAGAACCACGAAAAACATGCGACTCAGAAAGTGAACTCACAATATTATGCACCGTTGTATCACCGGTTACAGGATCGACCCGAGTCACAGAATTGACAATTCGACTGTTAAAAATTCTCCTCATCAAAGTACCGTCCGGTAAATATGAACTTTGAACAAAGTCTCCATTTCCAAAAGAAACCGACTTTGGCAAATTAAGCCACGGATGATAAGTTATTGCTGTAATATCGCGAGTTCCATCGGTCAACAATCGTCCATTTGCATCATATGTACGTTGGTAGCTACCGGCAGAAAACGACGGAACGGCATCTGTATAATAAGGAGTTGAGATGTCATTTATTCCGATAATTTTATTTCCATCATACTCCATAACCGCATCCTGAACTTTTTCCATCCCAAATTTTCTTTCAAGCCACATCACATTGGCATTAAGGTCATAGTCAATGATTTCCGAAACAGCCCCATCAACAGTTACTGCAGAAGACAACCGGCCTAAAAAATCATATCCATAAGTATAATCATACTTTTCCATCAATTCCTCATCCCGATATGCTTCCGTCGCCGCACATACATAACCTTTATAACTAACCTGTTCAGGGCTATACGGATTTTGAGCAAAATACAGCTTTTGACTGAACTGCGGCGCATTGAGTGAGATGATATTTGACTGAACATCATAACCGTATTCAGTCCGCACACCGGCTGTGGTTGAAACCAACCGACCTATTGCATCGTACTCATTTTCAAGAATAGTAACAGGCTCTGCCCCATTAACACTTAAAGTAGCCTTTTTCACCCGATCCGCAGCATCATAAACATATGCCCATAAAGCTTCTCGCGAACCTATCACCGTCTGCTCTGACATGTCCTCGACTTTCTCAAAACGACGAACAACATTTCCTCTAAAATCGTAATCAAAACAAGTTGTCATACGATGATTTTGTAAATATATGTCATATTGACAAGTCCAAACAGGCAGTTGACGATGGTCGTAACGTGTTGCCGTAAACCACACAGTTCCATCAACCTTCATCGCTACTCCAGTACACAACCCTTTTGCAGATAATGAATTTTGTGTAACAAATCCAGGAATCCCATCAAACTTATAATCACTGGCAAATGCATAATCATCATAATACCAAGCACGATAAGCTTCAAAACGACGAGGTCCGCTATTATTTGTATAATACAATAAATTTTCGACCGAATTTTCATTTTTCTCAAAGCACTCAATGACAAGACTATCACCGTAAATATCCTGAAGAGCGGCTCTTCCCGACGAAATGACAGCAATACCCTCCAACACCGGACGATTCCATCGGTCATATTTCACCATAGTCCATTCATTTTTCCCACGCTGAACACCATCCTGTCTCATAAACGGTCTATTAAGCTTATCATACACATATTCAATGGGTTCGGAGCCTGCTATTCTTTTCACGATTATCCTGTGCCATATGTCATATGTATAAGAATTTGCGAAATTCAGCAGAATATCCTTATCCACCTCTCCGGTGCAATCTTTAATCAATGCCATTCCTTCTGGTGATACGACATAACGTAAATCTCCCCGTCTGTCATAAACAAATCTTGTATCAGCTACAGCACTCCCTTCCGCAGAGAACTGACGTTTCAAAATCACCCTTTCATTTCTGTCTGTGAACTCCAATGTTATAAGATTGTCAGGATCTGTCATCTTTTTAATGCGCAGAGAACCATTTGCATATATCTCTCCCGCAACTAATGTTCCATCATCCTCTACTTTCAGAATCTGACAAGAATATTCTTCACTATCATCATTTGTTACATACTCATACGAAATATCATGAGTCTGCCATAGCTTCCCGGGAGACTGAACAGAAGACACTTGATTTAAAGTAAACATATCATATTGTGTCAACGTAAAAGGATATTCACCTGAACCATAGAAACCGTCTGCAGCAGTTTCGTACTCATTATCACTCATGAATCCACCATTTGTATTTGGTACGGGAAGCCACTCTACCGACTTATAACCTCTTCCGTCATAATCTGTTTTAATTGCAATATCTTCTCCATCGCCACCGGCATTATGGCTAATACTTTGCCTTTGCCTTCCCAACCCATCAAAATAAACGCTCGTTTTCCGCGCTTTAGAAAGGGAAGCATTTTCATCACCATAATCAGTGGTTGTTATGTAGTTTGAGCTTCTGTTTTGTGCATTGACACATGCTGCAACCAACATCAACAGCATTAAAATTGATTTCTTCATGGCTTGAAAAATTTAAAAGTGATTTTATCATTTCCAGATTTCACTGTAATTAAAAACATACCGGATATATATTCTTGCATACTAAACTTAACAAGATCGTATACATCATTACCCGTTTGTTTGAATCCAAGTTGCCGACCCGCAGAATCATATAAAACGACATCAACACGTTCTCCATTTTGATGATTTACGATAACCTCTGCAATCTGCTCAGATTCTTTCCAATTAAATTCAGCTGTTAAAATACCACTTCCTGCTAATCCATTATCCGAATTCTCTTTTTCCAAAAAATCAGAACCTTCATCTTGCCCATTTCCTAGGACAGACTTTCCATCTGCTCTGGTTAGTGGTTGCGAATTTCTATTTTTTTGCATTATATATTCCTGCCTTAGTTCTTCATTTTCCGGATCATTTTGAACTTGTTTCTCTTGCAACGCCAATGGATAATAAGACCATTGACAACTGTAATCCACAACACTGCTTCCATCATAAAACGTATGTTCCATCATTTCCAAAATCGGATACCTATATCCCAACACATACCATTGTTTTCTACGACCATTATGTTGATAATCAACAATGGAGTCATTGCTTTCTAGAATTAAATCACCACTGACTGTACATTCTGAACAAGCTACATTTGACAACGTGTCACATTCTGGAGTAATCACTGATCCGACATAATTTTTATAAGTCCTCCATAACCCTTCTGACTGCATTTTGACAAGGCTTCCTTTTCTTCCTTTCCCCGAATAGGCAGCCAAAGTATCTGTCAGAACAAATTCTGGTAAAGGTAAATCATACGTTATTCGCTGACCAGGTTTTGCTTCACTTATAACAGCCAAGCCATACGAAGTTTCAACAAGTTGGCAGACACTTCGTCCCTCTGTAGTAACAACCATATCTGAAATAGAATCATCTGAAGCAGGTTGAAGATAACATATTTTCCAATTATTCATTTCCTTACAATTGGACAAATCCACAACCATACCGGCAGAGTCTGTCCTTATGGTTTGAGACATCACTTCTATTCTATCCAAGGCATCTCCTATCCGAGGAATATTATTCAACGTTGTCAAAGTCTGCGACATTCCACAAGCCGATATGACAACCATCATTATTGCAACTGTTTTTTTCATAGTTTTGTATCCTCCCAAACATAATGATAATCATATTTTTTAATTAGCTTGTCATTCATATCCCGGACACTATACAATCTTCCCAAAGCATCATAATCATACGAAGTAGAAACTCCTCTAGAATCCGTTGACTCCAAAACACCGACAAGCCAATAATAAGTCAAGCTTCTAACATCCGCTTCCGGAAACTTATTTCTAACCGCGTTTGCCAAAGACTTGACCTGTGAGTCAGAATACGGTTCACCAGATAATACCGAATTCTGATTAAACCCTGTAGCAGCCACAGCATCCAACAAATCATCTATACAAACACCTCCTGCTTCAATAATCGGATGCTGTCCATAATAGCCCCACAAATACGAAGCCAAAACAGTTCCGTTGTATGATATTTGCACAATATTTCCACGTTCATTATAGCGATATTCATATTCCGGTTTGGATATAAAACGCTTCTGGTCATCCGTTGTAGCTTGATTGGATGACAATACTTGGTTTATACTCGATGGCATTTCTTTCAACGTATATTTTTTTGTCAACAACAATGTCACTGGATCATACTCATTACGAATGGCACTCACAATCTTTTCTCCGCAAATTTTCACTTCAGTTTCAACCAAAGGAGAAAAATTGCTGCCAATTTTCAAGTATGTATAAAACACTTTTTCTTCCTCACCCTCCGAATTCATTACACTAGTACTCTTTACTAAATTATAATCCAATTTGGATGTATATTCATCGTAAAAATACTGATATGTTTTTTCTATTGAAAATCCTGTTTTGTCATCCACAAGTGTTTCTGATGCAATTGTTTTGTTATAGGGAATAAGATTATATTTACCGATATGATAATCACATGCTCCATATCCCATATCAGCACCCGGGGCATTTGAATAATCACAAAAAACATACGGTTCTGTCGTAAAAGCATCCAAATTGTCGGGTTCAAAGATATTATAGGAATAAGAAATCGTCTCTCCATTTCCAAAAAATCCGGTTTTTTTTGACAGAAGATTTCCACGCCGATGAGAAAAAGAAGTATACATTCGAGCACCAACCGGCTGAAAATAATAAGTATCCGTCAAATTTTTATCTAAATTTTCAGAATTCCGGCTACTTGAATAACGGTATTGCTCTATACAATAATTCAGATACCCGTTCGGTTCATAACGATCCGGTTTTGACAACCTTGTCGTAACCACCGGATATTGGATAGATGACAACGAGCCAACAGGAGTATTGGGAAAAGCAGCTGAAGATATAGTTATGACCTTTGAAGCTAAATACCCTCCAAAATATGGACTCACAAAAACTTTCCTATACTCATGATGATAAGTAGGCATCATTTGCACTGTACCGTCTGACATCGTCGGATCAAAACCTTCGCCATAAAAATAATCTTTAATTATTGGCTCGTCATCATCGTCTGCACGAGACAGGATACGACGCACACGAAGTCCACACCAATAGTCCTTTGTTACATCATCACCTGAACCACCAAGATCTTCATAGATGTTTCGTCTAATGTAAATTCGCCCTGCAATACAGTCACCATATCTAAATTCCGCCTCCAACAAATCTTCTGCACCATCGACAGAAGTCGGATAAAGTAATTCAAAATCATATACGCCCTCTCTTAATGGTACAACGATCGGCTCATTGTGGTTTTTTACTTCAATTGTATTTTTATCAAGAAAATAGACTCCGGCTATTTCTTCCGTTTGAGAGTTCTTAATTACCACATGAGGATAATGAGAGGGATTTATCGGACTATAGTGTTCAGCTTCATATTCATGAGACGTTTCATAGTCTGTTGTCAGCAAATTTGCCGGATTCATCAAGAAATAGCGGGACAGATCCAATGTTATTTCATGAAAATCGTGTACAGGATAGTTTGAAATTTTAAGTTTCTTAAAAGCCGCGTCCCCACACATCCGCATGGTATCAACAGATGTTGTATTCAATACAGGATTATTAATTCTACGCGTCAACTTAGTTCCACCAATATAACCAAACTCATTGCTTTCCCATTCTATTTGAGTAGAGCCCCCAGTAGGATAATAAATCGTCTTCAATGCCCCATATACAGCCGCATCTGGATTCACACTCCGGTCGGAACCATGACCAAAAATCAATTCATAGGTCGGCACCAATCCAGCATTATTCGCATTGTTGTAATATCCTCCAAAATCACAACTTGCATATCCTCTGTTGAATACGTTTGACATATCTGTATTATAATCAAAACGATATCGTTTTTCACCATTCTCCTTGACACCCTCTAAAACTTTCCAACGGCCAAAATATAAATCATTGGAAGATTGAAAAGGATTTACCATATCCGTATAAGAAAAATCATATCTCTTAACCGGTTCAGTCATACCCTTTGTTTTTATTTCAATAGACGATATTAATGTTTTTCGATAATAACCATTTGTAATAACATCATAATCAAATTCCACAACAACACCGGCTGATTCTATTTTTCTTAGTAAACGCGGATAATATACTACCGTATTTATTGAACTTGTATTAGACGGGCAAAACATACTTAAGTCCTTTTCAACAACATCTGACACAGACTGCGATGGTGCCGAATTTCTCCACTCATACCCAGGATCTTCGTCGTAAACAAAATCCACCTTATTCCCACAAGCATCTTGAACGGTGGAAATGTGCCATGTTGAAACATATTTTACTGAATCTTCCTGCTGGGGTAATTCCGGAGCACCATAAAAGTATGTATATTTTGTTCTTTCCATGTTTCCAAAAGAATACGTCAACCCAGAGTTATTTTTGACCGTAAAGGTTGTCGGATAACTTGACAGACAAACGCTCGGTTCTATATTCACTGGAGAACTGGAAGACAACACCAACTGTTTGTCATCATTATAAATGAACGTACCTGAAAGCCCCAATCCTGACAATTGGAAAACATCATTGGCAACATCTATTAATCCCGCCGCATATTTTAGACTCCTAGGTGCCATCCATTTACGAATGTCACTATCCACAGTATAATCATAACCTGTCATTAAATTTCTACGAAACTCTCGTTCATCATCACGAAGTCGAAAAAGTCCATTAACTTTATTCACCCCTCCTAATGTTTCATCAGGAGCTCCATATATAGTTCTAGAAATACTGGCACCTGCAGTCACAACCCAGCCAAGTCCTGCATTGCCTTCCTTATCACCTAATCTAACACCTCCACCATGATAAGACAAGACGATAGGAATAGAAATATTACCCTCTACCAATCGAAACAATTCAAAACTAATATCCGGCAATCCGCTAAAGTGATCCACTGGAATCTCCTTATACTCCAAAAGGGAACCAACCTCTGGAGATGGAGGAATTATGGAATAATCTCTCGGAGCATACGAATTAACATCAGTACCCTCCACAGCTAAAACCATTGCTGGTAAAGAAAAAGCAGCAATAACAGCACACAATAACCGTCGCATATTCATAGTTTAAATCTAAAGTTTAGTATTCTTCAAGGTTAATATTATTGCTCACAAATATAGTAATTTTTTAAAAATATTCAAATAATATACCATATTTTTATTTAAACTACCCTAAAAATTACAAACATACCGACCATTCATCAACCGTATGTTAATATACTATTTTAAATTATCCTCCTTACACAATAAACAAAAGCCCCAATGCATTACTATCACAGTTATTCAACTTTACTAATCCGTTTATCCTAAATTAATCCAACCATTATCAGCCAATGCAGACATCCCAAACATTAAAAGGATAGGAAACAGTGCCTGTAACAGCACCAGCGGTATCTCATACATCAGCAGTTTACGATGCCCCAAATAATTGGCGGCATCAATATGGGCATAAGCAATGACGACAAGCAGGGAGACAAAACTACCTGCCCCGCAAAGAGTTGATATTGCCAGGCATATATAAAGTGATTTGAGTGCCAACCACCGCTCGCGGCGTTGTCTCTGGAAAGTTTCTTCCTGTGATGCCGATTTTTGTTGGAACAGACGGACCAAAGCAAACATCGACCAGATATAAATTGCCAATATGGCCAGTAATGCTCCGATGTCAACAGCTAACAATGCATCTATCCACAACGAAGTATATTTTTCAAACAATAACCTCGATATCAGCGGCATCACCACATCCCACAGCATACCACAAAAAATCAGCGCATATCCCACCAAAGCGGCAGTCCGCTTAAATTGGTCTGTCTTTTCTACATATATACCCTCGTTCATAGCCGTCGTTTTTTACACACATCCGATACTGCAACAGGCAAACACCACAATACTGACAACCATGACAATTTCATACATCGCCGTCCACCCATGTCCCACGTATTTCGCCGCGACCTTATGCCCGTAGACCACCGTAGCGCAAAACAGCACACCGAGTGCCACACAAAATCCCGTAACGGGCTTTTTGTCGCCCACATACAGCATCACGTCAAGCACCGCAAGCATCACCACAAACAGAGCCAACATCCCCGCGAGTGCCTTCAATTTCTTGTTTCCTATATTTTTAGTTCCATCTTCCATTTTACACCAATTTTAAAACGATTCCGGCTATTGCATTCATGGCGTAAACGACAAGCACCAATTCCATCAGGAACGGCGCAGCATGTCCCCAGTATCGGTCGCAGGCAAAATGAGCCAGCAGAAATGCGACACACAGGCACACCAATGCAAAACCACCCAACATTAACGCTTGAGGAAGATTATGACCGACGGCATTCCACGAAACCAGCACCACCGCAGCCACATACAAAATGAACAGGACAAAACCTACCACAGCCTTCTTTGCGCGGAAAGCAGTCGGAGCCGACATCCGCCCTTCAAACAAAAAGACAACAAGTGCGGAAACAAAGGAAATGCCCAACACCCCCATTAACGACCAACACACAGCCGGCCGGTCATCTAATCCCAATGAGATAAAGCAACCTAACACACCATAGAGCACAGCAAGTCCGACCAGTGCCATCATACGACTGACCAGTCTCTCTTTAATGCCCTTCCGTACCATCGGTTCGTCCATTATTTTGTTTTTCATTTTTTATTCCAAGGTTAAACACAAGTGGCAAGCTACCGTTTTCCATCTCCTGCCACCAGACAACTCGCTATCATCCTCAAATTTACATATTTATCCGTAAAAACCAAAATTTTCAAATTAAAATTCACTCCACTCATGGCCAACACACGATATACAGCACTTTCTGACAATCGGATATTTTTTTCGGACAGAAGAACATAAAGACATAACTTTGAGGATGTATTAATCAGCTTTTGTGTCCTTTTATTCTTCTGTCAAAAAATAAAATCCGGCAATCAAAGGAGAAGAGTTTATTCTGTCAGAGAGCGATATAAAAAAGAAGCATAAACACCGGTGTGGCGTTTATGCTCTTTCGTTATTGTGAATGATATTCTATTTCTTTTTGGCGGTGCGGCGGGCGGGCTTTTTCGGAGCGTTTGCGGCATCTTCAATGATAGCCTTGCAGGCTTCGAGTGTCAGTCCGTCGATGTCAGTGCCTTTCGGAATCTTGTAGTTCTTCTTTTTATAGGCAATGTAGACACCGTAAGGGCCGTTGAGAATTTCCAGTTCCGGTTCTTCGTCGAACTTCTTGACCAATTTTTTCTTTTCGGCATCCGCCTTACTCTTGATAAGCTCGATGGCTTCTTCCAGAGTGATGCTGTAAGGAGTTTGGTCTTTCGGAATGGAAACAAACTTGCCGTCATGCTTCACATAAGGACCGAAGCGGCCGATTGCCACTGTCACATCCTTGCCTTCGTAGTCGCCCAATGTACGCGGAAGGTCGAAAAGCTTCAGGGCTTCTTCCAACGTAATGTCGTTCACCGACTGTCCTTTCAACAACGATGCGAACTGCGGCTTTTCGTCGCTGTCCGTGCTGCCCAACTGAACGAGCGGACCAAAGCGGCCGATTTTCACCGAAACTTCCTTGCCCGTTTTCGGGTCAGTGCCGAGTACACGTTCGCCTACCTTGTGCTCCAGACGAAGGTTGGAAATCTTTTCCACTTCCGGATGGAATATCTTGTAGAACTGCTCAATTTCGTCGTTCCATTTTGTCAAGCCTTCTGCAATATGGTCAAACTTCTCTTCCACGTTGGCCGTGAAATTATAGTCCATAATGTCGGGGAAATATTCCTGAAGGAAGTCGTTTACCACCATACCGACATCCGTAGGAATGAGCTTGCCTTTCTCGCTGCCTACGGTTTCGGTTTTCACCGTTTCCTTTATGTTGCCATTCTTGAGTGTCAATATGCATGTTTCGCGCTTTTCGCCTTCCTTTTCGCCTTTTTCCACATAGTCGCGGTTCTGGATAGTGGAGATAGTCGGGGCGTAGGTTGACGGACGGCCGATGCCCAGTTCTTCCAGCTTGCGCACGAGCATGGCTTCCGAATAGCGCGGCGGATGCTGCGTGAAACGCTGGAGGGCGTTGCTTTCAGCCAAATCAAGCTGCATGCCGGCTTTGAGCGGCGGCAGCATGGATTCCTGTGCGTCATTGTCGCTTTCGTCGTCGGTCGATTCCATATACACTTTCAGGAAACCGTCGAACTTGATAACCTCGCCGGTAGCGATGAAAGATTCCGAACGGTTGCCGACGGAGATTTCCACCGTTGTCTTTTCCAATTGTGCGTCGGCCATCTGCGAAGCGATGGTGCGTTTCCAAATCAGGTCATAGAGGCGTTTCTCCTGCATCGTTCCGTCGATAGTGTGATTGGAGATGTAGGTCGGACGGATAGCCTCGTGAGCTTCCTGTGCGCCTTTCGACGAAGTGTGATAGTTGCGGCGTTTGTAATACTTCTCGCCCATTTCCGACTTGATTTCAGCGGCAATAGTGCCGAGAGCCAGTTCCGAAAGGTTGACAGAGTCGGTACGCATGTAGGTGATGAATCCCGATTCGTACAGACGCTGTGCCACCATCATTGTCTGCGAAACCGAGAATCCCAGTTTGCGCGAAGCCTCCTGCTGGAGAGTGGAAGTGGTGAACGGTGCAGCCGGAGTCTTGGTAAGCGGCTTGACGGTCAGGTCGGTGATTTTGAACGAAGCGTTCTTGCATTCTTCAAGGAATGCCACCGCTTCTTCCTTGCTTGCCAGACGGCGGTTGAGTTCCGCACGGATCGGCTGCGAAGCCGGATGTGTGTGGAACACTGCCACCACACGATAATATTCTTCAGAAACGAAATTCTTGATTTCCTTCTCGCGTTCCACAATCAGACGCACTGCCACACTCTGCACACGGCCTGCCGAAAGAGCCGGTTTGATTTTTTTCCAGAGCACAGGCGACAGCTCAAAGCCCACAATGCGGTCGAGCACACGGCGTGCCTGCTGTGCGTCCACGCGGTTCAAGTCGATGTCGCGCGGATTCTCGATAGCATGGAGGATGGCGTCTTTCGTGATTTCGTGGAATACGATTCGTTTGGTTTTGTCGGGTGTCAGTCCCAACACTTCATACAAGTGCCATGCAATGGCTTCTCCCTCGCGGTCCTCATCGGAAGCGAGCCAGACCATGTCTGCCTTTTTTGCCTCTGCCTTGAGTTCCTTTACCAGTTCCTTCTTGTCGGAGGGAATTTCATATATAGGTTGATAGCCGTGGTCGATGTCGATACTGAAATCCTTTTTCTGCAAGTCGCGGATATGACCGTAGCTTGACAATACTTTGTAGTCCTTTCCCAAAAACTTTTCAATGGTTTTCGCTTTAGCGGGGGACTCAACAATAACTAAATTTTTCGGCATACACTTTAATTATTTAAGACTTGGGCGCAAAATTAGACAAAAAAACGCAGATAAAAGCATTCTCGACAGCGAAATGTGGGAAATATGACAGCTTTTAAACTCCTTATTGGCTGAAATATTGGTAGAAAAGTCGGTCAATGCCATTTGACTGCCAATAAAAAACTTCACCGCGACGAGGGGTGAAGTTTATGTTGTTCGCTGTCGGAACTATGCCTTTTCCTTTATGACGGAATGAAGATACGAAGGCAGCTTCTCCTGATACTGCTGCGTGGTTCCCTGCGGTACCCATATCGACAAACCTCTAGCCAATGGCAGAGAGTTGCTGCCGAACACCGGCGGCTGTTTTCCCAAGAATGTCAAGGAGCTGACACCGTGATTCGTTTTCAAACCGCTGTCGCCCACTTCCCGCAAATTTTCGCCCAACGTGATGCTTGCCAATGACGGACATTCAACAAAAGTCCATCCTTCGAGCTTGGCAACGCTATGCGGCAATTTCACTTCCTTTAGGCGGTCGCACTGGCTGAACGCGCCAACACCCACAATACCGTCACTGTTTTTCGCTTCGCCGAACGTCGAAACAGTCTGCAACGCAGGACAATAGGCAAACGCCATATATTCTATTTCCTTTATGCCGGAAGGGAGGTCGGCGCAAACAAGTCCGCTCTCGCGAAACGCTTCCTCTTCGATGGTCTGTAGCTTTTCCGGGAAACGGCATTCTGCCATGTCTTTCACGCCAAGAAACGCCTGATAACCAATTGTCTCCACCGATGCCGGAAGAAGTACCGATTTAAGCCCGCTTTCGCGAAAAGCCTGTGCCGATACGGTTTTCAACTTGGTTGCCGACAAATCGGCGGCAAGAAGCGAATGGCAGTCCTCGAAAGCATTTTCTCCCAATTGTTCCAACGAAGACGGGAATGTAATCTCCGACACCTTGCTGTTGCGGAAAGCAGCCTTTCCGATTGACAGCAGTCCTTCGTTGAGAACGACAGTTTCCAACGCTGACTCGGCAAACGCCTCATCGGCAATACCTTTAATGTTTTCAGGGAAGACAAGGCGGGTTATGTCCTTGTTTTTAAGTCCGATTGCAATATTGTCTTTTACTATAAGGTTGTCCGTTTCCGACGGAGCCGGATTTTTCTGCTCGACAACGATTTTGAAAGCCTGGTTCTTGCCGAGGGTTATTGTTCCGCCTTCGCTCCACCATCTGTAATTGTCTTTGTCGAGAATCTCAGCCACGACAAAATACAGTTCCACCGTCTTGCCGGTTTTGAACCATTGTGCCTGCTGCAATTCGAACGTCGCGATTCCTTTGTCGTTGGTAGCAACACCCAAAAGGGCAGCCGTGGTCGGATCTTTCTTAAATACTTCGAACGATGCCGGGTCATACATCCGGACAAGCGTATTCTTCAGTACCTCACCTTTATTGTTACTGACCATCACCCTTACGATAGAAGCATTTGCCGGAGTGTCCTTCGACTTGCGGCAGGATGTAAAAATTACAATTCCTAATTATTACTGTCCGCTAAAAGTTCATACATCATTATAATGATAGGGCCGTCCTCC